>ERZ511473.773-NODE-773-length-40478-cov-19.114626_pt1 | contig 40478 bp, 46 predicted proteins | sample MGYA00374947_ERZ511473 | MGnify/ENA primary metagenome ERZ511473 (study PRJEB26303, sample SAMN06343854) | sediment metagenome | isolation source: hot spring sediment | place: Canada: British Columbia | collected 2012-09-26 ... | reverse complement strand
GTTTCTAACTTTTCAGGATCACCGTTTATCTCGTTTATTGGAGTACCTTCTCTTAGGTTTTTTATAAGATAATTAATTGCTAAATTTGCAATTGTAAAGAAAATTATTACATTCATAATAAAAAAGCTAATTGATATATTTAAACAAAAAATAGGAATAATGGAATAAAATAGCTCTAATGAAAAAATCCTAAATTTAATTTTGCATAAGATGGTACAGAGCCCAAAATAGGGCGAATTTAATACACTTCAGTAAAATAAGGAATCCAAAGACTTAGAATTATTGAAATACCGAGTACAAAAGATGCTTTTAAAGCCTCAACCAAAGCTAACTTTAATTGGAACAAAGCATTTAATAACCTTTCTTGATTTAATGCAGAATTATCTGATTTCATTTAAAAATACTTGAGCTAATTTTACGACCCCTTTACTACTTTTGTAAAAATGTTTCCAGGCTACTATAATATCTGCGTCATTAAAAACTGCTTTTTGTACTTCTTGAAATGTATCTCCGCCTGATACAGAAACTAAAATGTCATAATGCTCTTTAATGCGATGAATTTCATAATATAGTATTTCTGACTCTGGATTAAAATTTTCTTCATCAACTCCTCGATGTAAGATCATTGCATCTGGTAAATTTTTTAAATTTCTTAAAACTTCTAGAGAAAAATCTATATTAATTATATCACTCATTGAATCTATATTTAACTCTTTACATTTTTCTATAAATACATGAAGTGTTTCTATGAGAGCATAACCTAAAGCAATATCAGCATTAGCACCAGCATAAGCAGCAATTTCTACTTCTGTAGTTTCTCTGTCCATAGTTTTTAAATCAGCGTTGTTTCTAAGTTTATTATTCTTAGATCAACTTTTTCTTCTTCTAATGTTTTTAATGCATCCCCCCAAATATAATCAAAAGAAATAGGATAGTTTATTTTTCCATTTACTTCTTTAGCAAATTTAATGTAATCTCTTGCGTCTTTTACAAAAGGTTCTTTTAATTGAGGGCCAGAAGGATAAGGCAAAATTTGATCAATTCCTCTTCCTAACATTACATCTCCACAAAGAAATATCCTCATTTTTAAATATTGTATAGTTTTAGATAAAAATTCACTCTAACTATGGGCTTGGCTGGACTCGAACCAGCAACCTTCTCGCTGTGAACGAGACGCTCCACCCTTGAGCTACAAGCCCATTTTATATATTTCTTTCTTATATTATTTTAAAACATTTATAAATAAAAAGAAATTATCATTAAATCTAATTAACTAAAATTTATATATAGAATTTATTTCACTCAATTTTAATTACATCAGAAATTCTCCTTTTAATTGCAGCTTTTAATCTTTCATATTCATCCTTATCATCAACAACTAATTTAAACTTTAAAATAGCTAAATTACCTTTAGTTTGGCTTCTAACCTCAATTATATTGATACCATAAGCAGAGATGATATTTGAAATATCTTTTAACAAGCCAATTCTATCTTTAGCAATAATTTTAAGTTCATAAGTTTGCCTTATATCACTAAGTCTAAATTTTTTTAAATATGATCTAATATGTTTTCTTGCGTTATAAGTTTTAACAATTTTTAACCAGTCAGGAGAAGGATGCTTATTTTTATTTGTGATGATTTCAATAATATCACCAGTTTTCGGTTCATAATCTATGGGTACGATTTTTTTATTAACTTTAGCGCCAGCAAAATGATGCCCTATTTCACTATGAATTTTATAAGCAAAATCCAAAACAGTACTTCCTTTAGGTAGCTCAATGACATCTCCTTTGGGCGTAAAGACATAAATTTTTTCTTGCAAAATATCTGTTTTTAATTCTTTTAAAAATTCTTCTGGATCTTTATTTTCTATGTTTTTCCATTTAGTTAATTCTTTTATAAATCTAATATCATCCTCTGTTAAACCTTCTAATCCTATTCCCTTGCGATATCCTTTTGTATCTTTAAATTGTGCATAAGCAAAATAAGCAGCCACCCCCTCTTCGTTTTTTATATGCATTTCTAAGGTTTTTATTTGAAATTCTGCATATTTATTTTCTTTAATTAAGAGAGTTGTATGTAAACTTTGATAGCCATTAGGTTTAGGATAAGTGATATAATCGTCAAATTCTTCTAACAAAGGTTTGAACAATGAATGTAAAATTCCTAAAACCAAATAACATTCATCAATAGTAGAAACAATTATTCTAAAAGCAATCAAATCATAAATTTGATCAAAATCAAAATTTTTCTTTTGCGATTTTCTGTAGACACTTGCAGGTTTTTTAATTCTATACTGAATGGTATATAAATTAATTTTCCTTTTAATTATTTCTTGTTCTATTTTATTAATAATTTCTGGAATAATTTCTTCAATGCCTTTTAATCTATTTTTAATTTCTTCTTCTATTTCTTTATATTTTTCAGGATATAAAAATTTAAAAGACAAATCATCTAATTCACTTGCCCATTCAAATATTCCTAATCTTAAAGCTAAGGGCGCATAAACATCATGAGTTTCTAATGCTATTCTTTTTCTTTTTTCTTCTGGCAAATACTCTAATGTCCGCATATTGTCTAATCTATCAGCAAGTTTTAGTATGGCAACCCTTAAATCTTCAGCAACATACAAAATTAACTTTCTAAGATTTTCTGCTTGAACTAAGTTTTTTTCTCTATATTTAATTTCTCCAATTTTAGTTACGGCATCTACCAAAAATGCAATATTCTTGCCAAACTCTTTTAAAATTTCTTCTTTTTCTACTCTTGCATCTTCTAAGATATCATGAAGCAAACCAGCACAAATTGTCTCATAATCCATTTTTAATTTAGCTAAATTTAAGGCAGTTCTTATGCAATGATTAAAATAGGGTTCTCCATTTTTTCTATATATTCCTTTAAATTTTATTTTTGCAAAATCAAAAGCCCTTTTAATAATTTCTAGTTCTTCATCTTTATAATTTCTATTTTCTAGTAACAAATTTTTAAGTTCTTCAAATTCCATTATAATTTGTAATGTTTGTATTGTAGTTTTTATAAATAAATAAATTATAAAATAAAGACAAATATCTCAAAAAGTCGTTATTTAAAAATAAATTAAAATGAAAATTTCATATTTTAGAAAGTCTAAGCTTAATAAAAGTGAGATTATAGAAAATTTAAAAAATATGCAGAAAATAATAGTTTAGAAATTTGGGGCATAAAAGAAATAAACGATATTACTTTAATCGCTATTTACGATCAAGATTCATTTCAAAAGCTCAAAAATATTAATCCAGAACTTTTAACTATTCTTCCTATGATTGTTTTTATTGTTCAGGAAAATGAAGTTAATAAAGTAGGAATATTTAACCCAGAAATTTTAGCTTCTATTACTGATTATCAAGAAATAGCAGGTATAGAAAATAGACTAAAAAAATTAATTGATGAAATAAGTAATGCAGAAGGAAGAAGGATAAATAAAATAAAATTATATGCAACAACAAACTGCCCATATTGCAAAGCAGAAAAAGAATATTTAGATTCTAAAGGAATAAAATATGAATATACGCTAGTAGATTTAAATCCCCTTTCAGCTCAAGAAATGGTAGAAAAAACTCGTCAATATGGAGTCCCTGTTACTGAAATAATTTTTAATGATGGAGATGCTGAATTTATTATAGGATTTGATGTTGAAAGAATAGAAAAAATTTTGCAAAATTATAAACTTGATATATCTTGATTTTTGCGATGAAACCAAACTTCTTTATTTGTAATAATTAACACCTTAATCGTTTTATATTTACTTAAGAAAATTTAAAGACTATCTTTATATAGCTATTATTTACTAAATTTTATTTAATTTTGTATCTCTATCTGAACACAATATTGAAAAAAATGCTCAATTTTTAATTGAAAATCATTTAATTTATAATTTTTAATTAATGGATATTTTAGAAAAAATAAGAAACTTTATTAAACAGTTTGACTTTGAACCTATCATTGAAAATAAAGAGAACTTTGTATATTTAAATAAATTTTTAATTTGTGGCATGGGAGGTTCTCATTTAGCAGGAGATTATCTTAAATTTTTATTTCCAGAAATTGATATCTATATTCACAAAGATTATGAACTGCCAAATATAAATGATTTATATGATAGGTTAATTATAGTAATTTCTTATTCTGGAGAAACAGAAGAATCAATTTCAAGTTTTCAAGAGGCGTTAAATAAAAAACTAAATTTAATAACAATTTCTAAAAATGGTAAATTATTAAATTTATCAAAAGAAAATAAAATTCCTTATATTCAACTACCAGAGGATGAAAACCTTCCTAGATTGGCTGTAGGTTATATGATTAAAGCACTTTTTAAGATAATAAATGACGAATTAAATGTTAGAAGTTATTATATAGAAAGAGAAATTGATATTAAAGAAATAGAAAATAAATCACAACTTTTAGCAGAGGAAATAGGAAGTAAAATTTTTCTAATTTATACTACAGAATATTTATATCCCTTAGCCTATTATTGGAAAATAATGTTTAATGAAAATACAAAACATCCTGTATTTTTGAATTGTCTACCAGAACTTTGTCATAATGAGATAGAAATTTTTGAAAACGAAAAATTTTATAAAAATTTTTTTGTTTTATTTCTAAATGCAACTGAATTTATAAAAGAAAAGAATAAGAAAAGGATAGAAATTTTAAAAAGTTTATTAGAAGAAAGGAAGATTAAAAATAAAATAATAAATTTTCCAAGTAAAGAAAGATTAATAATTGCAGTCAAAAATATTTTAACTGCCGGATTTACAAGTTATTATCTATCTAAGTTGAAAAATATTGATCCGGTTAATAATTACTTGATTGAAGAATTTAAAAATAAAATGGCCCATTTTAAAACTGATTTTATTTAGTATTTTATTAAGTTTGGAATATTAAAGGTTTCTAATTTATATTATACAACAATTTTGAAATATTGTGAATATTAATTATAATTAAAACTATTGTACCCTTAAAGGAGGTGGAAGTAATGCGATTCGCTGTTTCTTTGCTGCTAATTCTGTTTATAAATATTATTATAAATAATATTTATACTGAAACATATAAATTTAGAAATAAAACAGCTAATATTAAAGAGATACAAATTCAATTATTAAATTTAGGATATATTCCTGATTTAGATGGAAAATACGGAATTAAAACAAAATTTACAGTAATAGCTTTTCAAAAAGTAAATAGAATAAGTATAGATGGTATCATATTTTCCTGCAAGTCATGGTTGTATAAGAATTCCTTTGTGTTATTCTGATTTTCTTTTTGAATATGTGAGGAGAAATAAGATTCAAAATGTTTATATATACTAAAAATTTTTAAAGGAACGGTTTATTCTGCTCCCTTTAAATTTTTTTCAAATCTCTCAAGATATTTAATTAAGCCCTCATTAGCACTTTTGCTTTTTATAAATTCTATAAATGATTTTTGGTATTCAATATTTTTTTCTTCATTTAAAAATTCAATAAATAATTTTTGAGAAATAGAAGGAAGATGATGGCATCCAGCTAAATAATAACAAATTTGATAATAAAACCAAATTTTATTTTTTTGGTGTGATTTTTTGATGTGATCCAATTCAACTTTCTTAAATAGTTCTAAAAAATAAAAAAGTAATAAATAAATTTCTGCTCTAAAGTGATCTCGAATTTCAAATTTTTCTAAAGAATCTGGTAATTTGTATTCAGGTAAATTGTATTTTTCTTTATCAAATTCAAAAACAAAGTTATTGATAAAATTAATCGGATAAAATTTCCCCTTTTCTTTGCCTACAACTAAATCTGTAAGTTGGAAAGGTCCTAAAGAAAGCCTTTCATCATAAATAGAAGGAATAAAAGAAAGAAACCTTAAACCATGTTTACGCAATAAATAAGTTAATACCATTCTATTATCTTTTGTTTCTTCTTTTGCATAACAAATCTCTACTAATATTAAACTTAGCAAAATGGATGATAAGAAATCTACAAATTTTTCATCTTTTAAAATTTCTAAAATTAAATTTCGAATTTCACTTTCAAATTTATATCTATTACTTTCTAACAATCCATTGATATCTAAAACAGATAAAGATTCAATAACACAGCATTTAAGGTACTCTTCAAATTTATCTAACTCCTCAATGTAGCCTTTAGGATTAGATCCATATTCCCTTAAAAGATTCAGTTTTATTTCTCTAAGTTTTAAGATTAAATCTTCCTCCCTGATGCGGTCAATCTTTTTTTCCCATAAAGTATCTAAAGCTAAAGAAGGGTTGTCAAAAAAATAAGCTTTTATAGGAAAAGTTAAAGTTTCAAATTTTTCTTTAATTTTTTCTAACTCCTCTATTTTTTCTTGAGAAAGCTCTAATTTAGGATTATTTTCTATTTCACTTAAATCTTGATTAAGTTGTTTTAAAAATTGTTCAACACTAAATTCTTTTTCAGTATATGTTTCTTTGTCTTTTCTTTTCATCCGCCAAAAAATAAATGCAAGCGAAGATACTAATATAACTCCCAATGCAGCCTTTAAAAATTTTCTTCTTGTTAATTTTTCTGGATTATTTCCATTTAATCTTTTTTCAAATTTCATTTTAAAATTATACTATAAAATGTCAAAACTTTATATTATACCTTCTCCTATTGGCAATCTAAAAGATATTACTTTAAGAGCTTTAGAGGTTTTAAAAGAACTAGAATATATATTTTGCGAAGACACAAGAAAAACAAGAATTTTATTAGACCATTATAATATTAAAAATAAAAAATTAATTTCTTATTTTGCTCCTAAGGAAGAAAGTAAAATTCCTTATCTATTAGAAATTTTAAAAAAGCATAGTGCCGCTTTAATGGTAGATGCTGGAATGCCTGGAATTTCAGATCCTGGTTATAAACTTATAAAAGCTTGTATAGATTTCAATATAGAAATAGAAGTTTTACCAGGCCCGTCTGCTTTTTTAACCGCTTTAGTAGGTTCAGGATTGCCTACAGATAGATTTATATTTTTAGGATTTTTATCTAAAAAAGGATTCAAAAATTATTTAGAAAAAATAAAAAATTTAGATGTAACAATTATTATTTATGAATCGCCTAAAAGATTAGAAAAAAATTTAAAAATAATTTATGAGATTTTAGGAAATTGTAAGGTTGTTATTGCTAGAGAAATTTCAAAAATTTATGAAGAATATATAAGAGGTGAGCTAAAAGATATAATAAATCAGCTAAAAAATAAAAAATTAAAAGGCGAAATAACTTTAATTTTGAAAAGGATATATTAATATTTAAAATTTTTAAATATGTTTAGATTTTGGGAAACTTGGTCAAAAAAGAAAGAAGAAAAACAAACTAAAGAAAATTTAGAAAACTTGCTTAAGACATTTAAAGAAAGTTCAACTTATCCTGATTATCCAGTTATTTTATTATTTTATCAATATTTTTTTGAAAAACTTTTTAAAAATTATATTTTGCCAAATTATTTTGAAAAAACTATTCCAGAAAAACCTGTAATTTTAGAATTAGGAAGTTATAAAAGCAGAATTGCGCATCTTGTACCCCAAGAATTAAAAGAAAGAACTATCTTATCAGATATAAACTTAGAAATACTAAAAGAAAATCCAGAAGGAATAAAAATTAATTTTGATTTTAGAAACATCCCCCTTAAAGAAGATTCTATACCTATAATAATTGGTACTAATGTTTTTTTGCATATTTTAGGATTAGGCAATATAGAAGAGATTTTAAGAATTCTTAAAGCTAATGGGCAAGCTATTTTTATAGAAGATTTAAGTATGTATATACCTGCTTTGGCTTTATATTATCAAAGAAAAGGTAATAAATATGTATATTTTGTTTATCATCCTGCAGAAGCAAAAGTGAAATGCTTTATATTAGAAAGAGAAAAAATTAATGAATTTAAAAAAGCAATAGAAGATTTAATTCAAAAAGGTATTGATTTTAAAAAAGCAAAAAAAGAAATAGAGGAAAATTTCTCTGAAGCAACCTTAAGCCTTTTTAACGATATAGAAAAAGTTATTAAAACAAAGAATTATTTAAATAACCCTTTTAAATTTTCAATAATTTTATTTTCCTTAGCTAACCAATTAAATGCTGAATTTTTAGCAATGGATGATGGCTTAAAGCAAAAAACATGGGAGTTTAAATTAGGCTTAAATAATTTTTTTATTTTGCTTAACAATATATTGAAAAAATATAGCAGTAAAGAGATTAATTGTTGGGAAGATTTTTTAGAAGATATTAAAAAAGATTTTAAAGAAAAAGGTTTGTCATTAGAATATGAAAGCATAACAGCAGAAACTAATTTTGAAGAAGTTAAAAAATGGCAAGAAGCAATTTTGAATAATATAGATTTGACTTTATTAATATCGAATAATCCATATTGGGAATATTTTAAAGAATATAAAAATTTAATCATTGAAAAATTGGGGTTAGAAATAGGATATGATGGAGAAAAAATTACCTATTTAGAAAAAAACCTTCAATACAAAGCATTAATTATAAAAATTAAAAAAGAGCAATAGTTGATTTTGAAAATTAAAAATTTATTGTAAAATTTTAAGATAATATGCTCGAAGGATATTCTTTTAACGATGTTTTATTAATTCCTAAAAGGTCAAAGATAGATTCAAGGAAAGATATTGATTTATCATCTAAATTAACCGATGAAATAATCTTAAAATTGCCGATAATATCTTCACCCATGGATACAGTAACTGAAGCAGAAATGGCAATTGCTATGGCTAGAAATGGTGGCTTAGGAATAATTCATAGATTTTGTTCTATAGAATATCAAGCTAAACAGATAGAAAAAGTAAAAAGAGCAGAAAATTATTTTGTGGAAAATCCTATAACTATCTCACCTTATACCACTTTAAAAGAAATAAAAGAAAAAATAGAAGAATATCATTTTCATACCTTTTTGGTTGTTGATGAGGCAAATAAACTCCTAGGTTTAATTTCTAAAAGAGATTATATTTTAGAGGAAGATGACAATATACTGGCAAAAGATATTATGACACCCTTTGAACAATTAATTGTAAGCTACAAAGAAATTACTTTAGAAGAGGCTAAAGAGATTTTTAACAAATATAAAATAGAAAAAATCCCTATTGTAGATAAAGATCGAACTTTAAAAGGTTTAATTACATTTAAAGACTTTGAATATTCATTAAATAAAAAAGCAACAAGAGATACAAAAGGTAGATTATTGGTAGGAGCAGCTATAGGAATTAGAGAAGATTATTTAGAAAGAGCAGAGGAACTTGTAAAAGCAGGTGTTGATATTTTATGTATAGATGTTGCTCACGGGCATTTAGAAAAAGCTTTAAAAGCTATAAAAGAAGTTAAAAAGAAATTTTCTAATGTTCCTTTAATTGCAGGTAATATTGCTACAGAAGAAGGTGCAAGAGATTTAAAAGAAGCAGGAGCAGATGTCATTAAAGTTGGAATAGGACCAGGAAGTGCTTGTAAAACAAGAATTGTAGCAGGTGTAGGCGTGCCTCAAATTACTGCTATTCAACTTGCAAAAAAAGGAGCAGGAGATATACCTATTATTGCTGATGGTGGATGCAGAAATTCAGGAGATATAGTTAAAGCTTTAGCTGCAGGAGCTAGTTGCGTAATGTTAGGATTTCTTTTAGCAGGTACAGATGAAGCTCCTGGAGAAATATTTAATTTGAAAGATAGGTTAGTGAAATATTTTAGAGGTATGGCATCTACGACAGCTTATAAAGATAAACTTGCTAAAACAAAAGAAACTACAGAATATGTTCCAGCAGATGAAGGGGTAAACTATGGCTTTGTTGATTATAAAGGTAGCGTTGTTAAGATTTTAAATGATCTAGAAAAAGGCATCAGATCAGGATTTTCTTATTGTGGAGCAAGTAATCTTAAAGAATTATGGCATAATGCAGAATTTATTAAAATTACCGAAGCAGGTTTAAGGGAAAGTTATCCTCATGATATAAAATATCTTGATTAAATCATTCTTATGTTTAAAGAAAAAATTTTTTCAATTGTTAAAAAAATTCCAGAAGGAAAATTTTTAACCTATAAAGCAGTTGCAAAATTAGCAGGTAATGAAAAAGCATATAGAGCAGCGGCAAGCATTTTATCAAAAAATAAAAACAATCAAATCCCATGCCATAGAGTTATTAGAAATGATAATTTAATAGGTGGTTATTTAGGAAGAAAAAATTTAGACTGGTTAAAGGCTGCTTTACTTTTAAAAGAAGGAGCTATCGGAATTATTCCAACTGATACAATTTATGGAATTTGTACTTCTGCTTTTAATAAAAAATCAATAAAAAAAGTTTATAAATTAAGAAAAAGAAATCCTAATAAACCTTGTATAATTTTAATTTCTAGTCTCGATCAATTAAAAAAGTTTAATGTGAAATTAAAATTATGGCAAAAAGAAATTTTACAAAAGATATGGCCAGGAAAAATAAGTATAATTTTATCTTGCCCTTATGAAAAATTTTTCTATCTTCATTGTGGAACTAATTCGCTTGCTTTCCGGCTTCCTAAAAATAACTTGATTTTAAATATTTTGAAAATATCAGGCCCTCTTATAGCTCCTTCAGCAAATTGGGAAAGTTATGAGCCAGCAAAAAATATAAAAGAAGCTAAAAAATATTTTGGAAATAAAGTATTTTATTTAGATAGAGGCAATTTGATATCAAAACCATCGACATTAATTGACTTAAGAAAGAAAAAAATTAAAATTTTAAGAGAAGGAGAGAATTTAAATAAATTTTTAAGCTTATTACGCAGCTATTTTAAAGTATAAATTTTATGAAATTATAGAGAAATAAAATAGATTTTTACCTAAATGAAACTTCAAAGGGAATTTTTTCTTCAACCAACATTAAAAGTTGCTAAAGAACTTTTGGGGAAATATATTGTAAGAAAATATAAAGGAAAACTAATAATCGGTAAAATAGTGGAAACTGAAGCTTATATTGGCCCCAAAGATAAAGCTTCTCATGCTTATTCTAAAAAAGAGCAGAAAATTAAAGAAAAATTAAAAGTAATTAATGAAAACTGGAAAAGAATCAAAAATTATGTTGAAAATAAAGAAAAATTTATAAAGAGAATTTTGTCAATGAAAAATAATAAAGTAACAAAAAGAAATTTGGCTGAATATTTGAAAGGAGGGCATATTTATATTTATTTAGTTTACGGCAATTATTATCAGTTAAATATTACAACTTTTCAAGAAGGATATCCTGAATGTGTTTTAATAAGAAGTTTAGAACCCTTACCACGGATGAACGCGGATCTAGCACGGATTTACGCGGATCATACGCGGATGAACGCGGATATGGAACTGATAAATTCGGATAAAGAGATCCGTAAGAATCCGTTTAAAAATCAGCATAAATCAGTGGTGTTGCGGATGAACATAGATCCGAAAGGGCCTGGAAGGGTTTGTCAATATCTTAAATTATATTCCTCTTTTTGGGGAGAGGATTTGTGTCAAAGTAAAAGGATATGGCTGATTGACGGAGAAAAGATAAATAAAAATGATATAATTAAAGCAAAGAGAGTTGGTATTGATTATGCTGGCGAGGATGCTAATTTGCTTTGGCGATTTTATCTAAAAAATAATCAATGGGTCTCGAAGAAATAAAAGAATTGGCAAAAATATAAAGATTATAAAAATGAAGTTAAAATTAAAGCAGGGCCCAATTTTGGAAAAACTAAGTGATTATTTTAAAAATTATGCTCATTAAAAATTTTAAAAGTCTTGCTTTAAGTAAAGAAAGGAAAATTGCCTTAGAGATTATTGAAGAAGGGCTTAAAGCCTTAGATTATGAAAAAACCCTCCACGGATTAAACGGATTTATAACAGACATAGCACGGATAAATACGGATACACCACGGATGGACACGGATTTAAAACGGATCAACACGGATAATCCGCGTATATCCGTGTTAGATCCATGTTCATCCGTGGGAGATGTATATCTTGTTGGCTTTGGTAAAGGTTCAGCAAAAATTGCTGATATTTTAAGAAAAAAAATTAAATTTAAAGAAATTTATGTAATTGATGTAAAAGGTAGATATTTTCTAGGAACTCATCCTTTGCCTTCAAGAAAAAATTTCCTTTTTACCCAAAAATTAGTTAAAAGATTTCAGGGAAAGTTAATCAAAAATGATTTAGTTATTGTTTTGGTTTGTGGGGGAGGATCAGCAATGCTTGTTTATCCGAAAATAGATCTTAAAAAATATATTCAAGTCAATCAAGAACTTTTAAAATCTGGAGCCAATATTTATGAAATGAATACTGTTCGCAAACATTTGGATTTAGTCAAAGGCGGTGGGCTTTTAAAAATTTTTTATCCAGCCACGGTCGTTTCTTTAATTTTTTCCGATGTTCCTGGAAATGATTTAAGTTTTATTGCCTCAGGACCAACAGTTAAAGATAAAACAAAAATTGCTGATGCTTTAAGAATAATAAAAAAATATAAATTGAAAAGTATCAAAAAAGAAGATTTAATTGAAACGCCTAAAGAAGAAAAATACTTCCAGAGGGTAAAAAATATTTTGGTTTTAAGTAATTTAACCGCCCTGAGAGCAATGAAGGAAAAAGCAGAAAGTTTTGGTTTTAAAGCAAAAATTTTAACTGATAATTTAAAAGGAGACGTTGAAAATGTAGCTAAATTTTTATTTTCAAAAATTAAAAAAAATAAAGAAAATATTTTAATTTGTGGTGGTGAGACAACGGTCAAAGTGAAGGGGAAGGGGAAAGGCGGAAGGAATCAAGAATTGGTTTTATGGTTTTTGAAGTATTTAACTACGAATAAACACGGATACAATGTCGGCGTTAATCCGTTCTTATATCAGCGTTCATCCGTGGTTATTGTTTCTCTTAACTCTGATGGTTGGGATAATACAGAATTTGCCGGAGCAATTGGTGATAAAATGACGATAGAAAAAGCAAAAAAATTGAATTTAGATATTGACAAATTTTTGGAAAATAACGATAGTTTTAATTTTTTTAAAAGGGTCAAAGACGGCATTGTTACAGGCAGATTGCCTGTTAATGTTGCGGATTTAATTTTAGTATGGAAAATATAAAAAATAGATTTGCAAAAAATGAAAAATTGGGCAAAGATGAGAGATTAATTATTGAAAATCCAGAGACAAAACTTTTTCAACAAAAAGAAAACCGATGGTTATTAGTCAAAGAAGAATGGGTTGGCACCAAATTGGGCTTGAGCAATGAAGAGATTGGGGTTTTAAAAATTAAAAACCTATTTGTGTTATAATAATTTTGATGATTGAGGAACTTCATGATGAAAAAGTAAAATTTTTAGAAGCAAAGGCTAATGAAATTAGGCAGCTTATTATTGAGATGCTTGTGAATGCTGGCTCTGGTCATTCTGCTGGTCCTTTGGGAATGGCAGACATATTTTCCGCTTTTTATTTTCATATCTTAAGACATGACCCTAAAAATCCTGATTGGCCTGATAGAGATAGATTAATTTTATCTAATGGCCATATTTGTCCTGTTCGTTATGCCGCTATGGCACTTGCCGGTTATTTTCCAGTTGAAGAACTTAAAACTTTAAGAAAAATTAACACAAGACTTCAAGGTCATCCTCATCGAACAACACTTCCTGGAGTAGAAACAACCTCAGGTCCTCTTGGAGAAGGAATTTCTCAAGCTATTGGAATTGCTTATGCAGGAATTTTAGATAAAAAAGATTATCATGTTTATTGCATTACTTCTGATGGTGAGCATCAAGAGGGAAATACTTGGGAAGCTTATATGTGGCTTGGCAAAAATCCTTTGCCTAATTTAACTATTATTATTGATAGAAATTATATTCAAATTGATGGTATTACTGAAGATGTTATGCCACTTGAACCTTTAAGACAAAAATTAGAAGCATTTGGTTTGCATGTTTTAGAAGTTGATGGTCATAATATCAAAGCTTTTGTTGATGCAGTCAGACAAGCTCAATCAGAATGGAAAAGAACATCTGTTATTATTGCCTATACCATTCCAGGAAAAGGAGTAAGTTTTATGGAAAAGAAATTTGAATGGCACGGCAAACCTCCAAACAAAGAAGAAGCAAAAAAAGCCTTAGAGGAACTTCGAACTTTAGGAGGAAAAATTATAAGTGAGCATCAATAAAGTACTAAATTTATCGTTTTGGAATATAATTTAAATTAGAATGTTTATTGGTTTTATAAAAAGGAGGGTTTTTTTGATTGCTTTCGTGCTAATAATTTTTATATTTTTCATATTTTTTAGACCAAAAACAAGAGCAGATTTAGTTTATTTTTATCCGCAAACTTGTTTAGGAAGCTTTGTTAACCCTGAAAAGGCTCAAGGAGAAAGGGAAGTAGATAATCCTGATTTAATTAATGAATTAAATTCGGCTGTTTATTATAGTGGTTTTAAAGAAATTTATTGTGGTAATTTTCAAGGACCAGCGAAAGAAGGAAATATTAAAAGAATTAATCTACATTTTAATTGGTTAATAACAAAAGAATTAAAAGAAAAACCTGTAATTGAATCAACAAGATCAGAAAGCTTTATTGAAAAAATCATTCCTTCTAAAACCATTGAAATCAATATAACGACGTCGGACATCCCGATATTGGAAAATACATCAACTGAAATTCAAAATAGTACTGAGACTGCTACAAGTTCTCAAATTTTTAAAATTATTAATTTTGCTTTTGCCGAAGAAGATATACAAAATAGCACAAGTACAACTCCAACAAGTATAAATTCAGAATTAACACAAACTCAAACAGAAAGTCAAACACAAACATCAACAGAAACAACTTCAACAATCACTTTAACAACTACCAAAACTCTTTTTGATATTCATTATACTTTAGATGGGCAAAACTGGAATTATTTAGGAAGCGTAAATAAAGATAATTGGCAAAATTTAACATTTGATATCCCTGTAAATGATTGGCTTGATATTTCTAAAATTCAAATAAAAATTAACTCCCTTCCAGATACTGATTATTATCTTTACTTAGAATCAATCTGGTTAGAGGTTGAAGTAAAAGATCAAGAAGAGAATGCGCCTGAAGAAATAACTGAACCCTCCACATCTTCGGAAATAATCACTCAAATAATTAATGAATCGCTTAAAATGCGCAAAATCGAAAAAAAAGTAGAGATTAAAAATTTTGATAACATATCTTGTTTGATGGATCAATTTTCAATAAATATAAATGAAGGAGAAACTAAATTTATTAATCTTAATTTGTCGAGTGAAGGAATTAAAAATTTAGAAATCGGAAGCTTGCCCAATGGTATTGATATTGTTTTTGCTCAAAATAATGACTATCAAATTTCTACAGATGGTAATGCTATTCAACTTAAAATTTATCGCCAGAAAGGTTCTGATAAAGGAAATTTTTCTATTCCGATAATATTTAATTCAAAAAATTCAACCATTATTTGCCAAATCAACATTATAACCAATTAATTCAATCTGCGGATGTCGCACGTCCGCAATATTAATTAAAATGGAAATATACCATGTTTTAAACAGAGGAGTTGATAAAAGAAAAATTTTTCTTGATGATGAAGATTATTTAAGATTTATACATGATTTATATGAATTTAATGATGAAGAACCAGCTGGCGAAGTTTATTATTATTTTAATAAATATCAGGACGTGCGACGTCCCGATATTATAAAAAGGAAAAAGAGGAAAAGGATTGTTGATTTGTTGGTTTTTTGTTTGATGCCAAATCATTATCATTTACTTTTGATTCCTAAAAAACCTGAATATTTAACATTATTTATGAAAAAGTTAAATGGAGGTTATGCCAAATATTTTAATGAAAAATATCAAAGGACAGGAACATTATTCGAGAGAAGATTTAAAAGAGTTTTAATTAAAAGAGAAGAACATTTTATTCATCTTCCTTACTATATTCATTGTAACCCACTAGATTTAAAATATCCCGAATGGAGAAATAGAGAGCTCAAAAATTCCCAAGAAGCGATAAAATTTTTGGAAAAATATAGATGGAGTAGTCATTTAGATTATTTAGGAATTAAAAATTTTCCTTCACTAACCCAAAGAGAATTTTTGCTCAATGTTTTTGAGGGTGAAAAAGGTTATAAAAACGCAATCGAAAATTGGCTTAAAAGTTTTGATTTAGAAGAAATTAAACAATGGACTTTAGAATAGCAAAAAAATTTTTAAGGATATTAAAAATATCAGGACGTGCGACGTCCCGAATATTGATGATAATTTGGGTGGTGGTTTGGGTTTTTTCGGGATGGTCGGTAATTTGGAAAGAAGCAAAAGCTCAAGGATTAAGTGTTAGAGTTGGAAGTTTTGCTAAAATAACAACAACCGGAACACAAACTATTTCAGGCTTAGGATTTCAACCTAAAGCAATAATATTTTTTTGGTCAAGAAATACTACCAATGCAACGGCAGAAGCTCCAAGATCGCAGGGAATAGGTTTTACAGATTGTACTAATCAAAGAGCAGTAGCAGTTGCTGAAGACGATAATGCTGGAACTTCAAATGCTGGTAGATATCGAACAGAAAATAATGTTATTGTAATTTTATCTAACGGAAATCCGACTGTTGGTTCAAGAGCAACTTTCACATCTTGCAACGCTGATGGTTTTACAATTAACTGGGCAGCAAGTGAAGCAAGGGCTGATATTATAAATTATATTGCTATTGGTGGTCCTGATGTTACTAATGTTAGAGCAGGAACATTTACTTTGGCGCCTGCCACGGGAATTCAAAATATTACTGGAGTTGGTTTTCAACCTAATTTTATAATGTTTCTTTGGGGATTTACTGAAACTCTTAATTCTCTGGCAACAGGTTTAGAAATTGGAATGGGATTAGCTGATTATAATAATAACCAGGGATCAATTTTAAATTGTGTTAGAGATAATGAGGCTTCGAATGCAACTAAATATAGCCAACAAAGGACTGATAATGTTATACTTCTTTCTACTACAGCTTGCGCTCAAGATGCCTTAGCTGCTTTTTTTGGATTTACAGCTGATGGTTTTCGATTAAATGTTTCTGATGCTCCAGCAGCAAACACACCTATTTTTTATTTAGCTATTAGAGGTGGAAGTCATGCTGTTGGTAATTTTTTGCAACCAACAGCTACAGGAATACAAACTATTTCAGGCTTAGGATTTCAACCAAATTTAGTTTTACTTTTTTCTCATAATAAAACAGCTGCTGTAATAACTTTAGCTGTGCCTTCAACTTTTTCTATTGGAGCAGCAATTTCAACTACTTCAAGAGCAGCAGTTTGGGGGCAATCAAGGAATGTTGATCCTTCTAACGCTGCTGTTTATACCGATAATACAAAAGTTATTATAATGAGAACGCTTTCAGGAATCGGAGGTACTGGAACAATTAATGCCCAGGCTGATTTTAATGGTTTTACTATTGATGGTTTCCAACTTAATTGGACAACCGTTGATGCTACTCAAAGACAAATAATTTATTGGGCATTTGGGCCTTCGCCAACATTTAACCAATCTGCTTATAGATTTTTTAATAATTTAGATTCAACTAACGTAGGAACACCTTTAGCTAATCAAAATACAGCTGCGACTTTGACCTCAGCTGGTCAAGCTTTTAGATTAAGAATGCTTATTCATATAGGTTCTGGTAAATTAATTGTAAGTGGTCAGAGTTTTAAATTACAATTTAGTCAGCAAGGAGCAGATAATTTATGCGACACCGCGTTTTCCGGCGAGACCTACGCGGATGTTACGACCTCGACCGTAATTGCCTATAACGATAACCCTACTCCAGCTGATGGCACGGCTTTAACTGCTAATGTTAATGACCCGACACATGGCACGGATACAATTGTCAATCAGACTTATGAAGAATTAAATAACTTTACTAACTCTGTGTCAGCGATCAATTCAGGCCAAGACGGCAAATGGGATTTTTCTTTGAAAGACAACGGCGCTCCAGCAAATACAATTTATTGTTTTAGAATTGTGAAAGCTGATGGTACGCTTTTAGATCAATATTCTGTTATTCCTCAAATTACAACGGCGGCGGCACCAGCAATAACTTGCACTCTTTCTGCAACTTCAACTTCCTTTTCTTCTTTATCTCCTTCAGAGGTTTCAACTTCTTCTCCTGACATAACAATTACAATTACCTCAAGTGGAGGATTTCAAATTAATGTTAAAGATGCGGGTAATGGAACAAATCCAGGGCTTTATAAATCAACTTCGCCAACATATTTAATTTTGTCTTCAGATGCAACCTTAAGTGCTGGGGCAGATGGTTATGGTATTCAGGCCACAACAACCAATACTTCAATTTCAATTAATCCAAAGTATAATAAAAGTGGGAATAATGTTGGTGGGCTTTCTTTAACTGATGTTGTTTTAGCCACTTCCTCGGTAGCTGTAAGCAATGCAACAATAAATATTAAACATAAAGCAAGCGTTTCATTTTTGGCTCCAGCTGGTAGTTATCAAGATACAATAACTTATACCTGTTCAAGTTTATGATTGTGGATAACTGATTTGTTTTTTTTAAAAAAAATTAGTATAATTAAAATAAATAATGGAGGTCGGAATTAATAAAAACTATCATAAATGCAAAATTTAATAAGGGGGGGGTTAATTTTACTTGTTGTTTTAGCTGGTTATTTTATTTTTGAATCTTTTGTTAATTTAATATACGCTCAAACTCAAGTAACGGTAACAGCTACAGTGCCAACTTCTGTCACTTGTGCCTTGTCTACGACAACAACTGCTTTTGGAACAATTAACCCATCTGCTGTTTATACCTCTTCTCCAAATGTAACAACAACTGTCTCTTGTAATCCTTCTGCTGGTTGCCAAGTACAAGTAAGAGATGAAGGAAATGGAACAAATGGAGGATTGTATAATTCAGCTGTAAACTATTTAATTCCTTCTCCAGCTGCTGGTTTTCCAGCCACAGCTACTTTAGTTGCTGGGACAGAAGGTTATGGAATTCAAGCAACAACAACTTCTGCTGGTTCAGGTGGTACTTTAACTTTAAATACAATTTATAATCAAACAGGAAATACTGTTGGTAGATTAACAACATCAACAACAATTCTTGCTTCATCAAGCCAGCCTGTTGCTAATAGGGAAGTTGTAGTTACTCATAAAGCTGCTGTTTCTGGATTAACACCTGCAGGTAATTATCAAGATACAATAACTTATACTTGCACTTCTAATTAAGAACTGGAGTAAGATGAATTTTAAAAAGATCTTTTTAAGTATAGGAATATGTTTATTAGCATTTAATTTTACTTTTGCTCTTACGATTGCTCCGGCTAAAATTGAATTTAATGTTAATCCTGGAGATGAAATTAGATTTTCAATTTATACAAGAAATGATGGGGAAGTGTCTGGAGAACTTTATTCAATTGTTAAAGGTTTTACAGAAGATGAAGGAGGAACAAAAATTTGGGTTGAAAATGCTCCAGAAATAGAGTGGGTTAAAATTCCCCAAAAAATTTCTGCTTCTCCTGGAGAAACGATTGAGGTTCCAGTTGTGATTAATGTTCCTCAAGATGCACCACCAGGAGGTCATTTTTTGGCTATTGGATTTGGAACTTTACCAGGAAAACAAAGAGGAAGCGGGTTAGCTATTGGAGTTAATGTTTTAAGTTTAGTTTATATTAATATTTCTGGAAATAGAATTGATAAAATTTCAATTTCTGAATTTATGGCTAAAAAGGTTTATTTTGATTTTCCTGTTAAATTTGTTTATAAAATCAAAAACGAAGGAAATACTTATGTAAGGCCAACGGGCGAAATAGAAATTAGTAATATTTTTGGAAAATTGATAGCTAATTTAAGAGTTAATGAAAAAGAGTTTCAAATTTTACCAGGCAAAGAAAAGGTTTTGGAAAATGAATGGTCAAACAATTTTGCCTTTGGTCCTTATAAAGCTAAATTTAATATTTATTATGGTTTAAATCAAAGCCAAAATCTTGTTTTTAATTATTGGTTCTTTATGTTGCCAATTAAAGTGATTTCTATTGTTTTTGTTTTAATAATTTTTATTGTTTTCATTCTGCCAAGACTTATTAAAAAATATAATGAGTATATTATTAGAAAAGCAATGGAATCTCAGAATAAAAATTATTCAGAATAAAAATTATTTTAAAATAAATGAATGAAAATTTTTTTTAAAACCATTTTCTTTATTTTAATCATCACCACCTCTTTTCTTATCTATCAAAAATCTAAAAGCACCTCGGTGACTGTAACAGCTATTGTTCCTGGAGTTTGTGGAAATGGAATTAAAGAAATAGGAGAACAATGTGATGAAAATGATTTTGGGGGTCAAACTTGTTTTAATTTTGGTTATTCAGGAGGAAATTTAAGTTGTAATGCAAATTGTACTTTAAATTTTAGTGGTTGCACTTTAGTTCCTCCTAGTGGAGGAGGGGGAGGCGGAGGTTTTGTTCCTTCATATGGAAAAATAATTATCTCTGGTTATGCTCAACCCAAAAGTGAAGTAACTTTAATGAGCGATGGAACAATAAGGTCAATAACAAGAGCCGGAGATGATGCGAAATTTTCTTTTACTTTGGATAATTTATCTCCAGGAAACTACTTATTTACCTTGTATTCAGAAGATAAAGTTGGAAGAAGTAATTTGTATACTTTTTCAGTTAAATTAGAAACAGGACAAACAATTACAGCAGGGAATATTTTACTTTCTCCAACAATTGATGTTGATAAAGCAGAAGTTAAAAGGGGTGATTTTATTTCAATTTTTGGTTTTGCCCCACCACAGGCCGATATTTTAATTAATGTTAGTTCTGAGGAAGAACTATTTTTTAGGACAAATGCTAACAAAGATGGTTTTTATTTATATCAATTAGGAACAGATATTTTAGAAAAAGGAGAACACCTTACAAAATCAAAAGCAATTTTAGCTAATCAATTAGTAAGTAATTATTCAAAAGTTGTTAGTTTTAAAGTTAGTGAGAGAACTGTGGCCAAAGAGGTTAAAAAAGTTTGTCTTAAAGCTGATTTAAATTGTGATGGTCGAGTAAATTTAATTGATTTTTCTATTGCAGCTTATTGGTATAAAAGAAAATTGACACCAGAAGCAAAACAAAAGGTTGATTTAAACGGCGATGGTAAGGTCGATTTGATTGATTTTAGTATAATAGCATATTATTGGACAGGATAAAAATGAAAAAATTTTTATTATTAGTAATTTTAATAGGAATAAGTTTTGTTAAGGCAGCAGTAATAGAACCTAAGATAGACATAAAAGAAATAAAAAAGAACAATTTTCTTATTGTCTCCATCTATCTAAATACTCAATTTGAAGGAATTAATGCTGTTGAAGTTTATGTTAATTTTTCTGACAATTTAGTTTTTCTAGATTATTTAGATGGTAAAAGTATTATTACCAATTGGCTTGAAAAACCCCATCTTCAATCTGGGGACGTACGACGTCCCCAGATTGTGTTTTCTGGAATAATTGCTGGTGGGATTATTGGAAAGAATTTAAATTTAGTTGATTTAGTTTTTAAGGCAAAAGAAGGTGGAGAAGCAAAAATTGAAATTGATAAAAAATCAAAAGTTTTACTTAATGATGGATTGGGAACTGAAACAAAATTAATAGCTTTATCAAACAGTTTTTATATTTCAGATATTAAAGGAAAGCCAGAAATAAAAATCAAAGATAATTTTCCTCCAGAACCTTTTAAGATCTATCTTGCAAAAAATAAAGAAATTTTTAATGGTAAATATTATATAATCTTCGAAACAAAAGATAAACAATCGGGTATTGCTTATTATGAAATTAGCGAAAAACCAATAAATTTTATCTTTTTAGCAAAACCAGACATTAAAGAATTATCTTTTAAAAAAGTAGAAAGCCCTTATGTTTTAGAAGATCAAAGTTTAAGAAGTTACGTTGTTGTCAAAGCATTTGATAAAGCAGGCAATGAAAGAATAGAAATTTTACCACCTCAAAGAATATTAATTGTTGATGATTTTATAGTTTTACTTGTTTGTATTGTTATTGTCTTTTTAGTTTTAAAATTAAAAATATATGCTTGGTGTTTTAGAAAAAAATAAAATTGGTGGACGTGCGACGTTGGCAATATTGATAGGATTGTTTTTGCCGTTAGTTAAAGTTTTGGCTGCAGATTTATATGTTTTGCCATCAAATAAAAGCTTAAATATTGGAGAAAATTTAAGCATCGCTGTTTATGTTGATTCTTTAGATCAAGCACTAAATGCTGTTTCTTTTACAATTTCTTATCCAGAAGATCTTTTAAGATTTGTTTCTTTATCAAAAACTGGCTCAATCATAAATTTATGGGTACAAGAACCTAAAGGAGGTAACGGAGAAGTCTCTACTGAAGGTATTGTTTTAAATCCAGGTTTTACAGGAAGCAGGGGAAAAATTATAAATATTAATTTTAAAGCATTAAAACCTGGAACAGCTAATATTAAATTTACTTCTGGCGCAGTATTAGCTAATGATGGCTTAGGTACAAATATTTTAAAAAATATGAGAGGCGGGATTTTTACCATTAAAGAAAATCTTATTAAAGAACCAACAATTGTTTCTTACTTGCCAACTCCTAAAATTTTTTCTCCAACTCACCCTGATCAAAATAAATGGTATAACAACAATAATCCTATGTTTGAGTGGCAAGTACCTGAAGGCGTTTCTGAGGTAAGACTTCTTTATGAAAAAGATCCAAACGCTATGCCAACAGTAAGCTATTCTCCACCAATTTCAAAAAAAGAACTTAAAAATATTCCTGATGGTAGTTATTATTTTAGCGTTCAATTTATTGGTGAAGGTATTGAAAGTAATATAGGTAGGTTTAAATTTAATATTGATACCCAACCACCCGTTTTAGAAGAGTTCTCTTTAAGTTTACAAGACTCCAATTCAATAAAATTCAAAATCAAAGTAAAAGATGAACTTTCAGGAATCGAAAAAATAGATATTTATTTAGATAATAATTTAACTTTAACCACAAGCTCAGATATTTTTGAAGATGTTATTAAAAATGTAAGCGTAGGAAACCATATTTTCAAAGCAATTATTTTTGACAAAGGAGGGAATTCTTTAACAAAAGAAGAAGTAATTAATGTTCCGCAACCTATAACCAAAACAGAAATAGTTATTCAAAAAGATTATACTCTTTACTTCATACTTGCATTTATTTCAATTTTAATTTTACTTTTGATTTTAGTAATTTATCTTACCAAACATAGAGTTGAAATTATACATAAAGAAATTAAAAGGGAGAAAATAGAAAAAATTAAAGCAGACCTTAAAAAACATCTTAAAGAAACATTACAAAATTTAAGGCATGATATTAGTCTTTTAGACGAAGATCCAAAATTAAGTCAAAAAGAAAAAGAGTTATATCACGAAGCAAAAAACATCTTAGAGGAAGCAGAAAATAAAATTGAAGAAAAACTTAAAGAATTAGAATAAAATAATAGCGAACATTTTCGTTCGTTTTAATTCGTAATTAAATTGTGTTATAATTTAAATATGGAAGAAATTTTAAAAGAAAGAGCAGATGAGTTTGTGAAATTGGCTGAATATGCTTATAGAAGGAAAAGATACGACTTAGCTATGTTTAATTTAGAACAAGCAATTCAACTTTACCTAAAATATAAAATTTGGCAAAAATTAGGAGATTTTAGAAAAACTCATAGCATCACAGAGCTTTTAAAAGACTTCGGAAGAGCTTATAAAAAATCAAAGACAATAAATAAATTCATAAAAGAAAATTTGGAATTAATTAATGATTTGGAGGTTGCCTATATAGAGAGTAGATATTTACCAGCACAATTTTTTAAAGAAGATTTTGATAGGGCCCTTGAATTTTTTAATAAATTAAAAAAATTAATTAAACTTTAAAAATGAAATATATTGATATTTTAATAGAAAGACAAAAGGTTAGACAAAGATACATTAAGAATGTTAAAAAATATCTTCAACTAATTAAAAGAAGGGCAAAAAAGATTTTGGGCAATGATACCAAAGTTTATCTTTTTGGTTCATTTTTGAAAGGAAAATTTGGGCCTAACAGCGACATTGATGTTTTAGTAGTTTCTCCAAAAGTGCCAGAAAGAGTAAGTGAAAAATCAGAAATTTTGATATATTTAAAAAGAGGATTTTCATTTTATCATCCGTTTGAAATTCATCTTGCCACGCCAGAAATTTTTGAAAATTGGTATAAAAAATTTATTAAAGAAGACATAAAAGAAATTTAAAATGTTAAATCCGGAATTAAAATTAAATCCTAAAATTTTTGATGAAGATGTTGAACAAAGACCGATAAGAGACGGTTATGGCGAAGCTTTAATGGAGCTTGGAGAAAAAAATTCTAATGTTATTGTTTTGACTGCTGACCTTACTGAATCAACAAGAGTACATAAATTTGCTGAAAAATGGCCCGAAAGATTTATTGAATGTGGAATTGCTGAACAAAATATGGCTGGTATTGCTGCTGGACTTGCTGTTTCAGGAAAAATTCCTTTTATTTCTTCTTATGCCACATTTTCACCTGGTAAAAATTGGGAAACTATAAGAACAACAATTATTTATAATGAGGCGAATGTCAAAATTGCAGGACATCATGCAGGAATTGTCACTGGTCCTGATGGGGCTACTCATCAAGCAACAGAAGATATTGCTATTACAAGATGCTGGCCTAAGATCAAAATAATTTCTCCTTGCGATAGTCTTGAAGCAAAAAAAGCAACTTTGTATTCAGCAGAAGTTTATGGTCCTTTTTATATAAGATTTGTGAGAGATAAAACTCCGATCATTACCACTGAGGAAACTCCATTTAGATTTGGGAGAATAGAAAAATTCTGGATACCACGGATAAATACGTTAGATCCGCGTCAATCTGTGGTAGTGATTTTTGCTACTGGTCATTTAGTTTATCAGGCCTTGCTCGCGGCAAAAGAATTAGAAGAAGAAGGTATTTATACTTATGTTTGCAATGTTCATACTATTAAACCTTTTGATGGAGAAACTATTTTAGAATTAGTATCAATACCATCAGTAAAAGGAATTGTTACTGTTGAAGATCATCAAATAGCCGGAGGAATGGGAAGTGCCATTTCTGAATTTTTAGCAAAAACGAAACCAACAAGAATTGAATTCATCGGACTTCAAGATACTTTTGGAGAATCTGGAAGTATGAAAGATCTTCTAACAAAATATAAAATGGACAAAGAAGCTATAAAGGAGGCAGTAAAGAAAATGATATGAAAGAAATAATTGTGGATTTTGAAAAAATAGGTCATAACGGAGCGAGTATAGGAAAATATAATAATAAAATTGTTTTTGCTTATGGTGTTTTACCAGGAGAAAGAGTAAAAATTAAAGTAATAAAAGAAAAAAGAAATTTAATAAAAGGAGAAATTTTAGAAATTTTAAGAGAATCTAAATATAGAATAAAAGAAAAAGAAGAACATTATTTATTTTGTTCTCCTTGGCAAGTTTTTGATTATGATTATCAAGTAAAGTTAAAAAAAGAACTTTTAAAAGAAATATTTAAAGATTTTGCTAAAGTAGATATAGAAATAGATAATTTTTTTTCTTCACCAGAAATTTTTGCTTATAGAACAAAAATAGAATATTCTTTTTTAGAAGAAAAAAATAAATATTTTTTTGCTTTTCATAAAAGAGAAAGTTTTAAAGAAAAAATAAAATTAGAAAATGGTTGTAAGTTAATTTCAGATAAAGCTAATGAGATTGCTTATTTAGTTTTAGAAGAAGTTAATAAAAGAAAAATTAAGGATTTAAAAAATTTAATTATAAGACAGAGCAAACGTAATGAAGATATTCATATTTCTCTTTTGACTTTTAATAAAAATCAAAATTTTACTTTTTCAAACTTACAACTTTCAGGATTTTCATTTATTTATTCTAAGAAAGAATCACCAGCAAGCACTTTTGACGAAATTATTTATGAATGGGGTAGGGAATATTTAAAAGAAAAAATTTTAGATTTAGAAATAAAATATCCTTATACTTCATTTTTTCAAAATAATATAGAGCTTTTTGAAAAAGCTTTAGAAATAATGAAAGAAAATAGTAATTATTTTAAAAAAGTAGTTGATCTTTATGCAGGTGTAGGAGTGATAGGATTAATTTTTAAGGATATAGCTAAAGAAATTCTAAGTGTAGAAATAGATAAAACTGCTATTAGTTATGCTAAGCTTAACGCCGAATTAAATAATGTAAAAAATTTTAAAGCAATTAATTTAGCTTCAGAAAAAATACCTCAAACTCTTTTAGAAAAAAGCGATTTACTTATATTAGATCCACCGCGAAGTGGACTTCATACAAAATTAATCAATTTTATATTAGAAGTTAGACCTAAAAATATTTATTATCTTTCTTGCAATCCTATAACACAAGCTAGAGATTTTAATTTTTTTAAAAATAATTATAAAATTAGTAAAGTATATGGTTTTGATTTTTTTCCACAAACACCGCATTTAGAATCTCTTCTTATTTTAACTTTAATTTAATGAACTTTAAAAAAATCTCAAGAAGTAAAATAGAACTTTTTTTAGATTGTCCTCGTTGCTTTTGGTTAGAAGTAAAGTATAAAATTAAAAGACCAGAAAAATTTAGTGGAGGTTATATAGGAAGCAAATATGATCCTTACCTAAAGAAAATTTTTGATAACTATAGAAAAAATAAAAAAAAACCAGAAGAGCTTAAAAATTATGATTTAGATCTTTTTGATGATATAAAAAAATTAGAAATTTGGAGAAATAAAGGAATAGAATATTTTCATCCCCAGCATGGTATAGTTTATTATGGAGAAATTGATGATATTTTAGTTAAAGAAAAATATTTAGTTCCTTTTGACTTTAAAACAACTTTAAGCAAAGAATTTCAAATTTATGAAAGTTATAAAAGACAACTGGAAATTTATGGATATTTATTGAAAAAACAAGGCGAGGAAGTTTTAGATTTAGGAGCTTTTTATGTAATTAAAATTGATATAAATGAAAATTTTGAAAAAATAGAAGAAAGAAAACTTGTGGTTATTGAAAACTTAAATTACGAAATTTATGATGAGATTTTAGAAAATTTGTATAAAGTTTATTTTTCAAATAAAGAACCATATCCTAGTAAAAATTGTCCATATTGTTTAAGAGATTTTCAAATAAAAAAAATTATCAGAAAATGGATTTAAATAACATTTTAAATCAGATAAATTTTGAAGATTTGTTAAAAATTTTTAATAAAATTCCTTTCTTTAACTTAAAAATTTTTGGAATTCATACTTTAAATCAAATCATGAGTACTATCAAAGTTTATATTTTTTCTGATAGATTTATTTTTTTCTTAATAGTTTTTGTTTTGGTTTTTATAATTGTTAAGAAGATTTTAAAATTAATACAATTTTTTTTGTCTTTAGTTACAAGTATTTGGCTTACACTTCTTGTTCTTTTTTATTTAATTAGGAGCGGGCTTTTAGATAAACTTTTTTATTTTTTTAATAAATTCCTTTAAATAATTAAAAATGAAAAACTTAAGCGAAAAAATTAGAGATTTAATAGAAGAAAAAATTGAAGACTTAGGTTATAAAATAAAAAAAATTGAAATTGGAAGAGAAAGAGGAGTAAGAAGTGTTACTATTTATATTTTTAAAGAAGATGAACCCATAGGAATAAAAGATTGTGTAAGAGTTTCTAGAATAATAGATCCTATTTTAGAAGAATCAAATCTTATTAATGAAAGATGGATTCTTATGGTTTCTTCTCCGGGAGAAAATGAAAAAAAATAGAAAAAATAAAAATAAAAATTTAAATAAAAAAATCTTAGAAAAAAGAAAAAAAATTTTTGAAATTATAGATAAAGAGCTTAAAAGACTTTATCCAGAAGCTAAAATTGTTTTGAATTTCTCTAATCCCTGGGAACTTCTAGTCGCAGTTATTTTGTCTGCTCAAACAACTGACAAAAAAGTTAATGAGATTACTGAGAAACTTTTTAAAAGATATAAAACAATTGATGATTATGCTAAAGCTAATTTGGAAGAATTTGAAAATGATATTAAAGGAGTGAATTATTATAAAAACAAAGCTAAATTTATTTTGGAAAATGCAAAAATAATTAAAGAAAAGTTTAAAGACCAGGTTCCGAAAACGATGGCGGAGCTGCTGCAGCTTAAAGGAGTTGCTCGGAAAACCGCTAATATTGTTTTATCAGTTGCTTATGACATTTATGAAGGAATTGCAGTTGATACTCATGTTAAAAGATTATCAAGACTTTTAGAACTTACAAAAGAAACAAAACCTGAAAAAATAGAAAAAGATTTAATGGAGATAATTCCTAAAGGAAGAGAGTGGCGCGATTTTCCTTTAAGATTAATTCAATATGGTAGAGAATATTGTTCTGCAAAAAAACATAATCATAAAAATTGTCCTCTTCATATTGCTCTCCGAAAGAAAGGTATTAAAATTTAAATTTCGGATAAAATTTTAGAAACAGCTTCTCCTAAAATTTTGGATAATTCTTCTGAAGGCAGAAAAGAAGATAGCTTTTCATAATAAAAAGTCATAATCTCTGTTAAAACTTCAGTTTTATATAGTTCCTCTTCTTTATAATTTTGGGCCCTTTCTAAAAGTTCATTTTTGACTTTTTCAAACTCACTTTTTTTATCAGGGAATGTAGCTGAAAGACTAATATTTAATTTTTCAAGAAATTCCTCAAGATACTTTAAAGGATTTTCTTGGGACATTTTTGTTTTTATCTGAATTCGACCCTAAATTTATTTTCTAAGATATTTTTGATTCTTTCAACTAAACTTTCCACTTCTTCATCTTTTAAGGTTCCTTTTTCACTTTGGAAAATAAATCTAAAAGTATAGGATTTTTTATTCGCTTCTAAGAAATAGATATCTAGAAGTTGAAAGTTTTTAAGATTTTCTATTTTAATTTGTTTTATGATTTCTAAAATTTCTTCTGTCTTAATTTCTTTATTAACCATAAAAGAAATGTCTCTTATTATTTCTGGATAACTGCCCCAATAAACGAATTTTTCATAATCAAGAGATTTATTTTTAATTTTTTCTAAGTCTAATTCTAAAAGAGCAACATCTCCATCAATATCATAAAAATTTTTTATTTTATGATTTAAAATACCTATAATCCCTATTTTTTCATTATCTAAATAAATATCGGCACCTAAAGAAAGAAAAGAATAATTTTTTTCATTAAAAGATTCATTTTTGAATTTTAGTCTTATTTTCTTTTTCAAAAATTCCCACACCGTTTTCATTTCTTCAAGAGCTTTAGTTTTTTCTTTTTGCGTACAAGCTAAAGCTAAAGAATATTTTTCTTTAGGTTTATTATTTTCTAAAAAAGCTATTTTTTCTAAACGATAAATTTTTAAATTATTAAATTTTTTTTGGTTTAAAGAAATTCCTTTAAAAACACCAGAAAGAAGAGTAAATTCAAAAAAATCATAGTTTTTACTTAGAGGATTTAAAATTTCAATAGGTTCGCAGTTTTCTTTTAAGACTTCTTTTAATATCTCTTTTTCTTTCTCGCTGAAAAGAGAGTAATTAAAAATTTCGCTATAACCAAGTTCTTTTAAACATTCTCTTATTTTAAAATTAAATTTAAAGTTTTCATCTACGTAAGCAGGATGGAGTATAGGTTCAAAATTTTCCTTAACATTGTTGACACCATAAATTCTTAATATTTCTTCATAAATATCTTCTTTTGTATTTAAATCATTTCTTTCTAGGGGAGGGTAGAGAACAAAAGTATTTTTATTTTGCTTGAAATTTAGTAGAAGTTTTTTTAATAAATTTTTAATTTCAAAAATTCTTAAATTAATTCCTAAAAATTTATTCAAGTGGTCTAAATTAATTTCAATTTTTCTTTGAGGTTCAAATTTACCAAAACTAAATTTACCTCTTAAAATTTCACCTCTTCCATATTTTTGAAGAAGATAAGAAATTCTTTCTAAAGCTTTTAAGGCAATATAAGGATTTACTTTTCTTTCAAATCTTAAACTTGCTTCTGTTTTAATACCTAATTTTCTTGAAGTTTGGTAAATACTTACAGGATCAAAAACAGCTGCTTCAATAAATACATTTTTTGTTTTTAAATCCACTTCGGCTAATTTACTTCCTTTTATGCCAGCTAAAGCTAAGATTTTTTCTTTATCAGTAATTACAATTTCTTCTCCTTGAAGTTCATATTCTTGACCATCTAAAGAAAAAAATTTTTCTCCTCTTTTTGCTTCTCTAACTATAATTTCTTTATTTTTTATCTTATCTAAATCAAAAATATGTAAAGGAGCTCCATATTCAAACATTACAAAGTTAGATAAATCAACAATAAGATTTACAGAATTTAAACCATAAAAATTTAAAAATTCTTTAAGCCAATTTTCACTTTCTTTATTTTTAATATTTAAAACAGCTCTTCCAAAATAAAAACTTGTTTTTTTAGAAAGTATTTTAACCTTAACTTCTTTTTCAATCTTCTTTTTACTTTCTTTAAATTTAAAGATAGGTTCTTTAAACTTCAAACCCGTTAAGATGCTTATTTCTTTAGCTATACCTAAAAGAGAAGCTGAATCAGAAAAGCGGTTATAGAGAATATCAATATCAAAAACACCGTTTTTATAACTCGTTTCAAATGCTTTTAAATTTAAATCATTTAAAATTTTTTCTGGTTCAATTTTACCCTGAAGATAATTTTTTAAATCTTTTAATCTAAATTTCATTGCTTCTTAAATCAGAACTATGAAGGAGACGAATATCATTTATTTCGTATTTAAGCATAATAAGTCTTTCTAATCCTGTACCAAAAGCATAACCTTGAAACTTATTTGTATCTATTTTTGAAGATTTTAAAACATACTCATGAATCATACCCGCGCCAGCAACTTCAAGCCAACCACTAAATTTACATACTTGACATCCATTTTGATTGCAAAAAATACAACTTAAATCCACTTCAATACTTGGTTCAGTAAAAGGAAAATAACTTGGTCTAAATCTTACTTTTATATCTTTTTCAAAATATCTTTTAAAAAATTCTACAAAAATAAATCTTAAATGAGAAAAATTAGAATTTTCACTTACAGAGATTCCTTCTATTTGATAAAACTCAAAATCATGACGAGCATCAGTAGCTTCAAAACGAAAAACCTTTCCTGGTACAATTCCTCTAATAGGTGGTCGGTATTTTAAAAGAAAAGGTACTTGAAAAGCACTAGTATGAGTTCTTAAAAGCCATCTTTGAGGTTTTTTTAACCATATAGTATCCCACATATCTCTAGCTGGATGATAAGGAGGCATATTTAAAGAATCAAAATTTTCATATTCGGTAACAATATAATTTGAATCGATTAAATAAAAACCAAGATCTCTAAAAATCTCAATAATTCTTTTTAAGTTAGTTTGAATAAGAGGTAAAGAAGCTAAAGAAAATGTTTTACCTGGATGATAAAAATCAAAAATTACTTTTTCTTCTAAAAGTTCTTCTTTTTTACTTTGATAAACTTTTTCTAATTCTTCTTTAATCGAATTAAAAATCATTCCTAATTCTTTTCTCTCTTGTAAAGAAAAATCTTTAATTTTTTCGGCGAATTTAATTAATTCACTTTTTCTTCCTATATATCTGATTTTCCAATTTTCGAGTTCTTTTAGGGAGTTTATTTTTTTTATTTCTTCTAAGGCTTTTTTCTTTAAATTAATTAACCAATCTTTCATTTTCTTTGTTCTAAAGCGGATTTTAATGTTTCTGGATCAGTAAATTCTATTTCTCCTCCTACGGGTATACCTTTAGCTAATTTAGTAATTTTTATTTTATCATATTTTTTTAAAAGGTTTTCTAAATATTTTAACGTCGGTTCTGCTTCTCGAGTAAAAGGAAGACCAATAATAATTTCTTTTATCTCCTTTTCTTTTTTTAATCTTTCTTCTAATTTTTTTAATCTTTCTTTGATTAAATTTTTTTCTTCAAAAGGTAAAATAAGTCCTCCTAAAACAAAATATTTACCCTTAAAAATTCTTGCCGTTTCTAAACTTAAAACATCAGTTTCTCGAGCAACTATCATTATTATTTCATTTAATCTTTTGGGGTCAGAGCAAACAGGACAAAGTTCTTCTAAAGAAGGAAAAAAACAAGATTTACAAAATTTAGTATTTTCTAATAGAGCTTTTAAATTTTCTAGAAATTCCAATTTTTCTTCTTGATTTTGTTTTAAAAGCCAAAAGAAGAATCTTATTGCTTGTCTTGATCCTATTTCAGGAAATTTATTAAAAAAGTTTATTATTTTTTTAAAAAGAGGTGGAAGCATTAATAAAATTCTATTTCTTGAAAAGTATTTTCTATTTCATAAAAACTAACTGTTTCTGGATCAAAGAAAATATCAATAACTCCTATAGGTCCATTTCTATGTTTAGCAATAATTACTTGAACTTGATTTGAAGGTAAAGTAGCTCCAGTTTCTTTAGGGCGATGAATAAATAAAACTACATCAGCATCCTGTTCTAAAGAACCGCTTTCTCTTAAGTCGGAAAGTTTAGGAATAGAAGAAATTCTTTTTTCTGGTTCACGAGAAAGCTGAGAAATAGCAAGAACTGGTACTTCTAATTCTCGAGCTAACTCTTTTAAGCTTTTAGAAATTTCTGTCACCTCTTGAACTCGACTTTCATAATTTTTACTTCCTTTAACAAGTTGAAGATAATCAATAATTAAAATTCCTAGTTCTCCAATTTCATGTTTCAATTTTCTTGTCATTGTTCTTATTTGTAAATTATTTAAGCTGGGGGTATCATCAATAAAAATAGGAGATTTTTTAAGCCTTTCTGCGGCTTCATAAACTAAAGCTAATTCATCTACTTCCCCCTCAGAAGTTAATTTACCTGTTCTTAATTTCCATAAACTTACACCAGCTTCGGAAGCTAAGAATCTATCTATAATTTGGTCTTTTGACATTTCTAGAGAAAAAATACCCACAGGGATTTTTTCTTTAACAGCTATGTTTCTAGCAATAGAAAGAGCTAAAGCTGTTTTTCCTTGAGATGGTCTTGAAGCTAAAATAATAAGGTCAGATTTTTGAAAACCACCTAGATATTCATCAAGCTTTTCGAAACCAGTGGGAATACCTCTAATTATTTTTCCAGATTGTAAATTTTCAATTCTTTTAATATTTTCTTCTATTAAAGAACCTATAGGAGAAAACTCATAAGGATAAACTCTATCAGCAATTTTAAAAATATTTTTTTCTACTTCATCTATTAATCTTTCAGCATCATAGTTTGGATTTTGGATAATATCTTTTATTTTATTTGAAAGTTCGAGAAGATCCAGTTTTGCTTTATTAGTCTTAATTATTCTTGCATAACTTAAGGCATTTGTTAAAGTAGGAGCTTTATGAATAAGATAAAGTATTTTTTCTTGTCCACCTATTTTTTCTAAAAGATTTTTTTCTCTTAGTCTTGTGGTTAAAGTAATAAAATCAATAGAAATTCTTTTTTCAAAGAGTTCATTAATAGTTTCATAAATAGTTCTGTTTTCAGGAAAAAGAAAATCTTCAGGTTTTAAAATATCGATAACTTTTAAAATAACCTCCTCATCTAAAATTAAAGCTCCTAATAAAGCTTCTTCCACTTCTTTAATATTTTCTGTTAAGGGTAAAAATTTTTCTTCCATTCCTAATTAATTATATTATTAGGAACTAAGAATGCAAAATGGGAATAAAATGTGAAAATAGTTTAATATAGTTTATTTAAACAAATTTTTGTTATAATATTATGAGAAAATTAAAGATATTTTGGCCCCGTCGTCTAACGGCCAGGACACCGCTCTTTCAAGGCGGAAATACGGGTTCGACTCCCGTCGGGGCCAAAAAGGGCCCGTAGCTCAATTGGCAGAGCGCCGGTTTTGCACACCGGAGGTCAGGGGTTCGAGTCCCCTCGGGTCCAAAATTTTTGCCCCCATAGCTCAACGGAAGAGCGTGGCCCTGCGGAGGCCAAGATGGAGGTTCGATTCCTCCTGGGGGCAATTAATTTTTTATGAAATTAAAAGAGATTATTTATAACTTAAAGAAAAACCAAGCTATTTTACATTATAATGTTGCTACCTTAGAACAAATTAAAGCAGGGATTTTAGCCGTAAAAGAAACTAAAATTCCACTTATTTTTGGTGTTTCTGAAGGAGAGAGAAAATATTTAAACCCAAAATTAGTAAAAAAAATTATTGATTTTTACAGAGAAGAAGAAAATTTAAATGATTTTATTTTTTTAAATGCTGATCATTCAAAAACTTTTGACTCTTCAAAATTAGCCCTTTTTCTTTATTATGACGAAGTTTTAGTAGACGGTAGTGAAATGTCATTTGAAGAAAATATTAAAGTAGTTAAAGAGATAGTAAGACTAAGAAACGAAAATAATTTAAAAGTTTTAATTGAAGGAGAAGTTGGATTTATAGGAGGAAAATCAGAAATACAGAAAGAAAAAATAGAAATTAAAGAAGAAGATTTAACCAATCCAGAAACGGCCTTAAAATTTGTCGAAGAAACAAATGTTGACCTTTTAGCTGTTTCTATTGGCAATATTCATGGAATTTTACCTTATGAACCTAAACTCGATTTTGCTAGCGGCGAAAAAATAGCTAATTTAGTAAAAATTCCTTTAGTTTTACATGGTGCTTCTGGACTTTCTTTGAAAAATATTAAAAAATGTATCTTGATTGGATTTAAAATTGTTCATATCAATACGGAATTTAGAAAAATTTGGAAGGAAAAATTAATTGAAAGACTTAAAGAAGATACTGTTACTCCTTATAAAATTTATGAGCCTATAATTGAAGAGTTAAAAAAGAAAATTATTCAATATCAAATGGAATTCTTTTACTAATAATCCCTCCTCCTAAAACTAAATCCTTTTTATAAAAAACAATTGATTGTCCTGGAGCAATCATTCTTTGTGGTTCTAAAAATTCAACTTTTGCTTTTTCTTCTTCATTTATTTCAACTTTTGCTTTTACCAACGGTTGTCGATATCTAAATCTTGCTTCAATTAAATTTTCACTTTTAATAATATCTCTTTCTAATATATTTAAATCTATAACTTCTATCTGTGAGGTATAAAGCTCTGGTTCTCCTTCTCGAGCGACAATGACTAAATTTTCTTTTGGAATTTTTTTGACAACATAATAAGGACCTTTACCAGTTTTGATATTTAAACCATGTCTTTGTCCTTCAGTAAAATAAAAATAACCTGGATGTTTACCTAAAATATTTCCTTTAGTGTCGATAATTAAACCAGGTTTAGGTTGAAGATAATTTTTTAGAAATTCTCTTAGCTTTATAGGGCCAACAAAACAGATTCCTGAACTTCCTTTTTTATAAGCATTAGGAAAATTATTTTGAGAAGCAATTTTTCTTACCTCTTCTTTGGTGAATTCGCCAATAGAAAAAATAATTCTTTCTAATTTTTCTTTTTTAATTTTCCAAAGAAAATAACTTTGATCTTTATTTTTATCTTTACCTGCTAAAAGATGAAAATCGTTATTTTTTATTATTTTGGCATAATGACCAGAAGCAACTTTTTCAAAGCCTAAACTTAAAGCTTTTTCTAAAATAATACCGAATTTTATCAAATCATTACAAAGGACATCAGGATTGGGGGTTAATCCTCTTTCATAGCTTTCAACAAAATATTTAATGATTTTTTCTTCAAATTCTTGAGTAATATCAAGACTATAAAAGGGAATATTTAAAATTTCAGCTACTCTTCTTGCATCTTCTTCATCTCGGGGATTACAATAAGGAGTATAATTTAAGTAAAAGCCTACGACCTCAAAACCTTTATTTTTTAAAAGAAGTGCTGCTACAGAAGAATCAATCCCTCCAGACATTAAAACCAAAACCTTATTCATTTTTTATTAACTTTGTTATTTTATATCTTACCTTTCTTCCATTAACATCAACTTCAACTTCTGAGCCAACTTTTTTTCTGAAGAAAGCTTTTCCTAAAGGTGATTCGAGAGAGATTTTTCCCTGAAGAGGGTCTGCTTCTCCATAGGTTACTAAAGTAAAAGTATATTTTTTGTTATTTTCTAAATTAATTGCTTCAAAGGTAACTCCAGGAAGAATAAGATGGCTTTCAGTAGATTTTCTTATAATCACTGCATTTTCTAAAATATTTTCTATTTCCTGAATCCTTTGTTCTAAATCTGTTTTTATTTGTATAGCCATATCAAATTCAGCATTTTCAGAAATATCACCTAAACTTACTGCCTCTTTTATTTTTTCAGAAACCTCTTTTCTTTTAACAGACTTTAAATATTCTAATTCTTTTTTGAGCTTTTCAAAATTCTCTCTGCTTAAATATATCACCATAATAATCTATTATACTCATATTTTTTAGAATGTCAAATTTTATAATTTAATTAAATGAATTTTAAAATAGGTATTTGCGGTTTGCCTAATGCGGGAAAATCTAGTTTTATTAAATTAGCTTCAGAAGCAAGTGTTCTTATAGGAGAATATCCTTTTACTACTTTAAAATCTAGTGAATATACCTTTTTTATTTTTTCTCCTGAACTTAAAAAACTTCATGAAATAACAAAAACAAAATATATTATTCCTGATTACTTAATATTAGTTGATGTTCCTGGTCTTATAAGAGGTGCACATAAAGGCGAAGGGTTGGGTAATGAGTTTTTAAGTTATTTAAGAAATGCTGATGTAGTTTTAGAAATTGTAAGAAATTTTAAAAACCAAAACGTTCCTCACCCAGAAGGAAATATTGATCCCCTAAGAGATATTTTAATAATTGAAGAAGAAATTATTGAATCTGAAAGAGAAATTTTAGAAAGAAATCTTAAAATTATTAAAAAAAGAGGAGAAAAAGAAAAAGAAACAGTGATGGAATATATGTTAAAAAATTTAGAGCCTTTTAAGAGATTTATAGAGTTTTCGGAGATTCTTAAAGAATATAATTTGCTTTTAACTAAAAATTGGTATCTTTTAATTAACGGAGAAGAATTTAACCTAGATAAAGAGATAAAACCAGCTTTTAAAAATGTTTACTTTCTTGATGTTAAATGGGAAATAGAGGCTAAAGAATTAGAAGATTTACCTAAAAGTTTTTATGATTTTTCTTATAAATTTAGAAAAAATCTAGATCTTCTTCAGTTTTTCACTTTTACACAAGAAATAACTCAAGAATGGTTTATTAAAGAAGGAAGCACATATTTAGATGCTGCTTATCTTATTCATTCTGATTTTGGAGAAAAATTCAAAGAGGCGCAAGTAATAAAAACAGACGATTTTTTTCTTTTTAAAGATTGGGAATTAGCAAAAAAATCATGTAAAATAAAAACGAAAGGAAAGAAAGATAAAATAGAAGAAAATGATATAATTTTAATTAAAATTTGATATAATAAAAATATGAGAAAATTATACGATTTAACATATTGGTCAAGAATTTCTTTTGATCCTGAAGAAGTCGAAAATGAGGTTTTAGAATTAATTAAAAATTTTCAAGGAGAAATTGTTGGTGTTAGTGGCTCACAAAAAAAGCAATTAGCTTATCCTGTTGAAAGAGAAACTTATGGTTATTTAAATTCTGTTTATTTTTATGCAGATCCACAAAAAGTAGAAAAAATTAATTTTGAGCTTAAAAAATTTAAAGAAATCTTAAGATTTTTAATAACCAAAAGGAAAGTCTTACCTAAAACTTTATCTTTCCTGAAAAATAAACTAGAATCAAAAGAAGAATTATCTATAAAAACTGAAGAATGAATCTTAACAAAGTTTTTTTAATAGGCAGACTTACTCAAGAAGTTGATTTTAGATTTTTACCGTCTGGAACACCGATGGCCATTTTAAATTTGGTTACTAACAGAATTTTTAAAGATAAATCAGGAAACCTAAAAGAAGAAACAGAGTATCATCGTGTAGTTGCCTGGGGTAAATTAGCAGAAGTTTGTCATCAAAATTTGAATAAAGGAAGACTTATCTTCGTAGAAGGAAGAATAAAATCAAGATCTTGGATAGATGCCCAAGGAAATAAAAGAGTAACTTATGAAATAATTGCTGAAAATATTAAATTCGGTCCAAAACCTGGCTCAGATAGTATAGAAAAAAATTTAGAAGAATTAGAAGCAGAATTTGAAGATTATAAATTAGAAACTCCAGAAGAGTTCGGAATTCTGGATATTCCTTTTTAAAATGAAGAAAGAAATCGTAGAGGGAAGAGTTATTGAATCTTTACCTGATGCTACTTTTAAAGTAGAGCTTGATGATGGAAAAATAATTTTAGCTTATGTTTCTGGTAAAATGAGACTTAATTTAATTAAAGTTATTTCTGGAGATAGAGTAGTAATTGAACTTTCTCCTTATGATAAAACTAAAGGAAGAATAATTAAAAGGCTTTAATTTAATGGTATATTTTACCGGAAAAGGAGATAAGGGTTATAGTTTAATAAATAATAAAAGACTTTCCAAGGATAATTTTTATTTGGAAATTTTGGGAGAATTGGATGAATTTAATAGTCCTTTGGGATTTTTAAAGAACTTAATTAAAGATAAGAAAATTAAAAAAGAAATTCTTTTAATACAAAATGATGTTTTTATTCTTCAAGCAAACATTTTCTGGTTTATTTATCCGAAATTTAAAAAACCAAAAATAAAGGAAGAAAGAATTAAGGAAATAGAAAAGAAAATAAAAGAAATAGAAAAAAATAAAAAACCACAGCATCATTTTTTTATTATTTCTGAAAGTAATCTAGAATCTGGAATTTTAGACTATTTAAAAGCAAAAATAAGAACTCTGGAAAGAAAAATAGTAAATTTTTCTAAAAAGAAAAAAATAGAGGAAAAATTATTAAAATATATTAATAGACTTTCAAGTTATTTTTTTGCTTTATCAAGATTAAAATCAAAAAATGATAAGGAGCCATGGTATTAGAAAAAGGTCGATTTTTATTTAAAAATTAAAAATTAAAATGACAGCATTAAATATATATTATATTCTTGGTGCTCTTTTAGTTTTTTTAGTTCTTTATTTTATTTTTTTGTTTAATAATTTAATTAAAAAAAGAGAAAGAGTTAAAGAAGCTTCTTCAAGTATTGAAGTTATGCTTAAAATGAGAGCAGATTTAATTCCTAATTTATTAGAAATTGTTAAAGGATATGCGGCATATGAAAAAGAAGTTTTAGAAAGTATTACTGAATCTAGGACAAAAGTTTTAGAAGCAAGGAGTGTTAAAGAAGGATTAGAAGCTAATAATATGTTAACTTCTGCTCTTAAAACTCTTTTTGCTGTAGCTGAAAATTATCCTAATTTAAAAGCTAATCAAAACTTTCTTCAACTTCAAAAACAACTTTCTGATGTTGAAGACAAAATTCAAGCTTCAAGAAGATTTTATAATGCTGTAGTACAAGAATATAATTCTTCTCTTAAACTTTTTCCTAATAATATTGTAGCTTCAGTTTTTGGCTTTAAAGAAGAAGAATATTTTGAACTTTCACCAGAAGAAAAAAAATCGATTGAAAAACCCCCAGAAGTAAAATTCTAATTTTTTTATTTGACAAATTTTAATTAATATCTTAAAATAAAAATAGTTATAAATTTTAAATTTTTAATTTTAAAATTAAAGAATAGTAAAAATTAATCTTACTTTAAATGAGCCTATTTGAAACCTTTAAAAGAAAAGGTCCTAAAGAAGAGAGACCTCTATACCAAAGATTAGTTATAGATCCCGAAGCTACAGTTGGAGCAAGGGTGACTAATCTTCAAGAAGCTATTCTAATTTTTTATCCAGGTTTAAGAGGCCTAGAAAATGATCCTAATATTATGCCAAATATTTTTTTTGAATTTATAGCATCCCTTTTAGAATTTAATATTTCAACTTTTTCTTTATCAGATACATCAATAGAAGAAGGAAGAAAAGTACGAATAAGGGAATATTTAAAACGTAAATTATCAGAAGCATCGTTAAATAATTATGATGAAATAAGAAATAATAGTAAATTAAAAGATAGAGTAGAGGTCATTATAAGTGAGGGTAGAAAAAGAATAAGAAAATTTTTTGAAAAGAGAGGAGAAATAAAATTTAAAATAAATTGGGAAGATTTTAAAAATTTATTTCAATCGAAAACTGGTATTGATTTGTCTAATCTACAAATAGATGGGATAAAAGTTTCAGAAGAAGAGATTAGAAAGATTTTAGGAATTAAAAAAGAAGATGATGGGTTTTATCTATATGTAAATCCCTTAACAATAATTTTTGGTGGTGATATTGTAGAAAAAAAAATAGGAGAAGTTTTTAGAAATTTAGAAGATGCTCTTAATCGACCACTTACAGAATTACCTGAACAACCACCTGAACAACCACCTGAACAACCACCTGAACAACCACCTGAACAACCACCTGAACAACCACCTG
>ERZ511473.768-NODE-768-length-40762-cov-5.663758_pt1 | contig 40762 bp, 36 predicted proteins | sample MGYA00374947_ERZ511473 | MGnify/ENA primary metagenome ERZ511473 (study PRJEB26303, sample SAMN06343854) | sediment metagenome | isolation source: hot spring sediment | place: Canada: British Columbia | collected 2012-09-26 ... | reverse complement strand
CGGACGGACTATACAGCAGTGTTTTTGCGCAGGAGGAGCTGGTCGTATAAGTGCGACTATTTTTTCAAAATTCATAAGCCTGCGGCTACACTACACCTAACGCACCTTGCTTCCAACCGGCACGGGCTTCTCGGGAGTGAGCAGGATGGCTTTGCTGTCCACTTCTGCCGCCAGCAACATACCCTGCGATTGCACCCCACGAATGGTGGCAGGTTGCAGGTTGGTCAACACCACAATCTGTTTGCCGATAACGTCCTGCGGGCTGTAGGTCTCGGCGATGCCGGCCACCAGCGTGCGCTCCTCGCCGCCGATGTCCACCGTGAGCTTCAACAATTTGGAGGTATTCGGCACGGGTTCTGCCGACTTCACCTCGGCGATTTTGATTTCCAGCTTCTGAAAATCCTGAATGGTTATCAAGTTGCTCTGTTCCATTTCGGTCTCCTTTTCTGTTGTTACCGCCAATGCTTCTTCGGTAATACGCGGGAAGAGGGGTTGGGGCTGTTGCACGCTTGTGCCCGGCTGCAGTCGTCCCCACGCGCTCTCCGCTTGCCAGTTCGCCTGCACAGGCTGGGTACCGATGCCCAGCTGCTCCCAGATGCGGGCGGTTGCAACAGGCATCGTGGGCGCCAGCCACAGTGCGCACAGCCGGATGCCTTCCAGCACATCGTACAGCACGCCCTGTGCGCGTTCCACTTCGCCGTTACGGTAAAGGCTCCAGGGCGCCTGTTCGTCCAGATACTTGTTCAGGCGCGACACCATCCGCCATATCTGTTCCAGCACCCCGTTGAGGCGAAAGCGGTATACCTCCTCGGCGATGCCTTTGTCGATGTCCTCTGCCAGTTGCGCCAGCTCCGCGTTATGCTCCAGCGGTTGGGGAACACGTCCATCCGCGTAGCGCCATACCATGTTCAGCGTGCGGTTCAGCAGATTGCCCAGGTCATTGGCAAGGTCGCTGTTGTAGCGTTTGCGGAAGGACTCTTCCGAGAACTCGCTGTCCAGCCCGAACTGCATCTCGCGAATCAGCAGGTAGCGTTCAGCATCCACTGCAATATCGAACTCCGCGCCGGACCACGCAGCGATGTCCTTCGCCAGCTGTACCGGGTGGGGCAGGTTGCCCTTGGATTTACTGCCCTTCTCGCCTCCGATAGTCCACCAGCCATGCCCGAAGATGCGCTCCGGTACAGGCAAACCGACGGACATCAGCATGGCGGGCCAAAGGGTAGCGTGGAAGCGTACGAAAATCTCCTTGCCCATCAGGTGCACGGCGGGCCAGAGCTGCTGGTAGCGTTCCATGTCGTCGGGCCAGCCGGTGGCGGAGACGTAGTTAATCAGCGCATCGAACCACACGTAGATGACCTTATCCGGTTCGCCGGGCACGGGAATACCCCAGCCCGGGTTGGCGCGGGTCACGCTCTGGTCGCGCAGACCTTGCTTGATGAAGGCGATGACCTCGTTTTTACGAAACTCCGGCTCCAGCCAGTCGGGATGTTCGTCGATGTACCGCAGCAAACGGTCTCCATACGCCGAGAGGCGGAAGAAGTAATCCTCTTCCTGCACCCATTGCAGGGGACGTCGGCATTCGGCGTTAGGGCAGAGACGGTCTTCACCCACGTCGGAGGGCGCGAAGAAGGTCTCATCCGACACGCAGTACCAGCCTTCGTAGATGCCCTTGTAGATATCGCCGTTCTCCTGCATCCGGCGGAAGAACTCCTGCACAACGCGCACATGGCGAGGCTCGGTGGTGCGGATGAAATCGTCGTATTCGATATGCATGGTCTTCCACGCCTGCTGGAACTCGGTGGCGAGCTCGTCCACAAACTGTTGTGTGGGCACGCCTCGTTCCTGCGCGGCGCGGTGTACCTTGATGGCGTTCTCATCGGTTCCGGTGAGGAACCACACCTTGCGTCCCTGCATCCTCTGGTAACGCGCCAGCATGTCCGCCGCCAGCGTGGTTAATGTGCTGCCAATGTGCGGCGAGCTGTTCACATAGTAAATCGGCGTGGTGATGTAATATGCCTTCTCACTCCCCATAATGTCCGTTATCTCCTTCTTTCGGTTCGGCAGCCTTCTTTGCTTCGTTCAACACCTGTTGTGCGCGCTCCAGCTCCTCCTGCGGCACGAGAATATCCACCGGGCTCGTCCACTGCACGTAGATATGCCCCTGCGGGCGAGGCATTGCGTGAACGCCCGCATCCCGCAGCAGGTTCAACACGATGTTGCCTTCCATCGCATCGGCTGCGGGGTACAGAAGCACCCACCGTTCGCGAGAGCCTTTGCGCATTGCAATCACTCACTCAGCGAGCATCCCCCCGGCTCGCAGAACGGCGGCGGGTTGCCCGCACACCGGTCACAGCCGACGACGCCCATGTCCTTGCTTACCTTTGGCGAAAAGAACAACGAGATGAGGCGCGATACCTCCGGTGAACCGCACTCTGGACAGGTTACCCCGGACACATCGGTATTGGGCAACCTCTGTTCAAACTTCTGACCGCAGCCCTTACAGCGAAACTCATAGATAGGCATCGGTGTCCGGCACCTCCTCGTCTACAACTACTTCTTCCTCGACCGCTTCAGATGCCGCGCCGGCAGCACAAGCGCAACCGGTCGCCTGCTGTTCCCACTGTAGCTGCGAGGCAGGATAGGCAGTCAACGCACCATCCGAAAACTCCACGATCACCTCTTCCTTCAAGATGTTCAGGTCGTTGACTCGCCCTTCGCCGCGTGGGGTGGTTACCATCTGACCAATGCGCGGCAGGCGCGTGCGAGCCTCTTTATACATGTCATGCTCATACTGCAGACAGCACATCAGCTTACCGCATACGCCCGAGAACTTGACGGGATTCAGGAACAGGCTCTGGTCTTTTGCCATCTTCATGGAGATGGGAGTGAACTCTTTCAGAAAAGTGCTACAGCATAGAGTCAGCCCGCAGGGACCGATACCGCCCATCGCCTTCGCCTGGTCGCGTGGACCGATTTGCATCAGCAGGATGCGCGTGCGGAAGGTCGCTGCCAGGTCGCGCACCAGCTCGCGGAAGTCCACGCGGTTCTCCGCCACGAAGTAGAAGGTGAGTTGCGAGCGGTCAAAGGCATACTCGGAGTGCACCAGTTTCATCGGCAAGCCGTGTTTGGCAATCTTCTCCTTGCAGATGCCTATCGCCTCTTTCGCCATGTAGAGGTTCTCTTTATACTGCTGCAGGTCTTCGGGGGTGGCGGGGCGCAGTATCGGCTTCAGAGGTGCTTGTAAATCCTCTTCGCCCACCTCGCGCGGCGGGATACGCACTGTGCCCAGCTCCTGACCGCGCGTGGTTTCCACAATAACCTTGTCCCACTCTCTTAATTCATAGCCAGCGGGGTCGAACCAGTAGGAACGCGCCACCCGCTTGAACGCTACACCAACTGCAATGGGCATACTTCTCTCCGCCTTTTCTATCACGCCGCTTGTCGACGAAGCACCGACGTGACTGTGCCTGTCTTCAAAACCTTCCTGCTTTTCATTTTAACATAATTAACGAAGGCGGGCAAACGCACGAAACCACAGGGGCTTGACAACGGTGTTGTATAGATGGTATATTACGAATAAAGATACTTAGTTGATTCATTTAGTCAATAATGGTGGAGCCATGAAACTACAACCCTTACTGTGCACAGAGGCGCAACGGCAGCACTGGCTGCAACGATTCGCGTCGTTGCCCATTATTCGGCTGACGCGGCGTCAGGTATCGGACGTGGAGCTGCTGGGCAACGGCGGGTATACGCCGCTCAGAGGTTTCCTGGGCAGGCGTGACTACCAGAGCGTGCTCACCGATATGCGTTTGTCGGACGGCACGCCGTGGAGTATCCCCATCACCCTGGCGGTGCCGCAGGATGTGGCGAAGTTTGTCAAGGAAGACACAACGGTGGGGCTGGTAGACCCCGAGGGCAAGCCTCTTGCGGTGCTGCACGTGCGCGAGCGTTTCCATTACGACAAACAGACCGAGGCGCGGTTGGTGTATGGAACCGACGATGAGGCGCACCCCGGCGTCGCTGCGCTTTACGCGCAAGGCGAAGTGTATCTGGCTGGTGACGTAGAGGTATTGCAGCTACCCGAACACGAGGACTTTCTTGCCTACCGCCTCACGCCCGAACAGACACGCGAGCTCTTCGTCCGGCGCGGATGGCGTACCGTGGTGGCGTTTCAGACGCGCAATCCCGTCCATCGAGCGCATGAGTACATCATCAAGTGCGCGCTGGAGATAGTGGACGGGTTGTTGCTGCATCCCATCGTGGGCGAAACGAAGTCGGACGACATCCCCGCCGATGTGCGCATTGCGTGCTACGAGGTTCTGCTGTCGCACTATTTTCCCGCCGACCGCGTGCTGCTGGCGTTAAACCCGGCGGCAATGCGCTATGCCGGGCCGCGCGAGGCTATCTTTCATGCCATCGTGCGACGCAACTACGGCTGCACACATTTCATCGTGGGCAGGGACCATGCAGGCGTGGGGAATTACTACGGCACATACGACGCACACCACATCTTCCAGCACTTCGCGCCCGGCGAGCTGGGCATCACACCGCTCTTTTTCGACCACACCTTCTACTGCCGGCGATGCGAGGGAATGGCGTCCATCAAGACCTGTCCCCATGAAGCCGGCGAGCGAGTAAACCTCAGCGGCACGCAGGTGCGCAGGATGCTTGCAGAAGGGAAGCCTTTGCCTCCCGAGTTCACCCGCCCTGAGGTTGCCCAGATACTGATGCGTGCGATGACGGCGAGCGGCGGAGGAATCTAACGTGTGGCAGTGGGTGGCGACAATCGCAATGTGGTTGATGGAAACTTCTTATCTGCCTCAGGTCGTTCGGCTCTACCGTCTGAAGGAGGCGGAGGAGTTCAGCCTGCTGTTTCCTCTTATGAACTTGAGCGGGAGGTTACTGCTGATGTTTTACACATACTCCCGTGGCGAGTATGTGCTCGCATGGGGGTTTCTGGGCGGGTTGACTCTGCGCGGTACGTTGTTGTTGCAAGTGCTGTATTACCGATGGCGGCGCAGGTATTACGACCGCCTGCGCAACACCACTTTGGGACTTTAATCAGGAGGGAGAACAGATGGTCTCTGCACAGACGCTGGATATTCAGCAACTGAACGCTCAGTATGAGACTTTGCCGCCGCAAGCACTGCTGCAGTGGGCGGTGGAACAGTTCGGCAACCGCGTGGCTCTGGCGTGCAGCTTCGGCGCAGAGGACGTGGTGCTGGTGGACATGCTGGTAAAAATCACTCCCCAGCCGCGCATCTTTGTGCTGGATACCGGCAGGCTCCATCAGGAGACCTACGATGTGATGGAGCGATGCCGACAGCGCTATCACATCGAGTTCGAGGTGTACTTCCCACAAACCGCGCTGGTGGAGCAGCTCCTTCGCACCAAAGGAGCGAATTCGTTCTACCTGTCGGTGGAGAACCGCAAGGAGTGCTGCCACATCCGTAAGGTGGAGCCTCTTGGGCGTGCGCTACAGGGGTTGCAAGCCTGGATTACCGGCTTGCGCCGGCAGCAGGCGGTCACGCGGGCGAATGTGCCCAAGATAGAGGTGGACGATGCACACGGGGCAATACTGAAGCTCAATCCGCTGGCGGACTGGAGCGAACAACAGGTGTGGGACTACATCCGCGCCCACAACGTGCCCTACAACGTTCTGCACGACAGAGGGTTCCCCAGCATCGGCTGTGCACCCTGCACACGCGCTGTCCAGCCGGGTGAGGACATTCGTGCCGGTCGCTGGTGGTGGGAGACACCGGAACAGAAGGAGTGCGGCTTGCACGTGAAGCCCAAATAGGAGGGCAAAACCATGAACGAACCTGAACGCATCAAGAAAGAGAAGGACGGGCTGGATGTTTATGAAGACATTCTGCGCTACGCGCGCACTGGCTACCATTCCATCCATCCCGACGATATGTACCGGTTCCGCTGGTACGGTCTGTACGAGCAAAAGCCGAAGAACGGGCACTTCATGCTGCGGGTGAAGATACCGGGCGGAGAGCTTACCTCCGCGCAGATGCGCACGCTGGGCGAAATCGCCGATCGCTATGCGCGAGGCTTCGCCGACATCACCACCCGACAGAACTTCCAGTTCCACTGGATTACCATCGAGGACGTGCCCGACATCTTTGACAGGCTACACCGGGCAGGATTAACCACCTCCGGCGCCTGTGGGGACATCACGCGCAATGTGGTCGGCTGTCCCGTAGCGGGCATCGACCCCGCCGAGATTCTGGACGGGCGCCCCTACGTGCTGGCGGTCACCCGCTACTTCCTCAACAACCGCGAGTTTTCCGACCTGCCGCGCAAGTACAAGATGTCGGTGGCAGGATGTGCAGTGCATTGCGCTCAGCCTGAAATCAACGATGTGGGCGCAACCGCGGTGCGTCGCAAGCGGCTGAACGGAGAGTGGGAGTACGGCTTCCACGTGCGCGTCGGGGGAGGTCTGAGCAGTCGTCCTCACTTCGCGCAGAAGCTGAACATGTTCGTGCCGCCGGAGAAGCTGGTAGACGTTATCCGCGCCATCACCGAAATCTTCCGCGACTTCGGCTATCGCGAGAACCGCAAACGTGCCCGCCTGAAGTTCCTCGTGGCGGACTGGGGTATCGAGCGGTTCGAACAGGAGGTGCGTGCCCGACTGGACTGGACGCCGGAGCCGGCAATCGAGTGGGAAGAGCCTTTCCGCGCCTATCGCGACCATGTAGGGGTGCATCCGCAAAAACAGGAGGGCATGTACTGGGTAGGCGTAGCGGTGTTGAGCGGGCGCATCCGTGCCGAGCAGATGCTGGCGTCCGCTGCGCTGGCAGAGGAGTTCGGGCAGGGCATCCTGCGCACCACCAACCAGCAGAACCTGCTGATACCGTACGTGTCCGCCGGAAATGTGGACACCCTCGTACGCGAGCTGGAGAGGGTCAACCTGCCGCATATAGCCTCGCCCTTCCGTCGTGCCGCGGTGGCGTGCACCGGCAACGAGTTCTGCAACCTCGCCATCACCGAAACCAAACGGCTCATTGTGGAGATTGTAGAACATCTGGAGCGCACCGTGCCGCTCGACGAACCCATCCGCATCAACCTCAACGGCTGTCCCAACGACTGCGGTCAGCACCATATCGGCGACATCGGTTTGCAGGGGTGCCTGGTCAACGTGGGCGGCGAGAAGGTAGAAGGATACGACATCGCGCTGGGAGGACGTTTAGGACGCGACGCTCGCTTCGTCCGCCCGATATGGCGCAAAGTGCCTGCCTCCCAGGTGAAGTTCGCGCTGGAACGCCTGTTGAACAACTACCTCGCCTTGCGCGACCCGGAGGAGGATTTCAGCGACTTTGTAGACCGCCACACCGACGAGGAGCTGGCGTCCATGATGCGGGTGGAGTTTGCGGAGGGTGTGGACGACCCTCCTCCGCTGGCACCACCCCCCGCCGAGCTGGTGGAGGGATAGCAATGGGCTACTACCCTGTGTTTGTGGACCTGCGGGGACGCGATTGTCTGGTGGTGGGCGGTGGCACAGTGGCGTGTGAAAAGATAGCCGCACTGCTGGACGCAGAGGCGAACGTAACGGTTGTCGCTCCTGAGACGGTAGAGCAGATAGCGGAATGGAGCGAGCAGGGCAGGGTTCGCTGGATTCGCCGCGAGTGGAAACCTGAAGATGTTCAGGGGCAGTTCCTCGTTATCGCTGCTACGGACGACCCCGCACTGCACCGCGAGATATACCGGCTCGTCAACGCCCAGAGCCGTCTGGTTAACGCCGTAGATGACCCCGCCTCCTGCAACTTTATCTGCCCGGCGGTAGCGCAGGTGGGAACGGTAAAGGTGGCGGTGTCCACAGCAGGTTGCAGTCCCGCACTGGCGCAACGCTTGCGTGACCGGATTCAGGAAGAGATTCTTGACGAAGACACAGGCAAGCTGGCGCAATACCTGGGGGAGAAGCGCTCCCTGGTTAAGGCGCGGCTTGCTGGCTATGAGCGCAGACAGGCGTTCTGGCAGCGCGTGCTGGATTCGCCGATCCCTGCATTACTGTCGCTGGGGCTTATCGGGGAGGCTGATGCCCTGTTCGAGGAGATGCTGACGGAGGCGGCGGAGGCTCTTGCGCTGGCAAGCGGTGTAACAACATGAGGGGGAAAGGCGAATGGAACGCGGCAAAGTGTATCTGGTAGGCGCAGGACCCGGTGACCCCGAGCTGGTCACGCTCAAGGCGATACGCTGCCTGCAACGGGCGGACGTTGTGCTGTACGACCGTCTGGTATCCCCCTTGCTGCTGACATACGCGCCACCTGAGGCGGTGTGCGAATATGTCGGCAAGGAGCACGGCGAAGACAGCTGCGCCCGCCAGAGTGCGATTATCGACCGCATGATTGCCGAGGCGCGACTGGGCAAAACGGTGGTTCGGCTAAAAGGCGGCGACCCCTTCGTGTTCGGTAGAGGCGGAGAGGAACTGCTCGCACTGGCACAAGCCGGAATAAGCGTGGAGGTCGTGCCGGGGGTGAGTGCGGCTATCGCTGCACCTGCCAGTGCGGGGATACCGGTCACCTTCCGGGGCGTAGCGCGAGCGTTCGGCGTTTTCACCGGGCACACGGAAGCTGACGAGGAGGTAACCGACTGGCAGCTCGCCGCGAGGGTGCCTACCGTGGTGTTCCTGATGCCTGTACAGAGGTTACGCTGTATCGCGCAGTCGCTGGTGGAGAGCGGTCGTCACCCCGAGACACCGGTCGCAGTGGTACAGAACGGCACACTGCCGGAGCAGCGGGTATACTGGGGCACCCTCCGCGATCTGATAGAAGGCGGACACTGCTTTGAACCGCCTGCTACGCTGGTGGTAGGCGAGGTAGTTCGTATCGGACAATATGTCGCATCTCTGCCTCGCCTGGCGACTGCTACTTCGGAAACGCTCACAGCGGAGGTATCAGTGCCTGCGCGTGGTGGTTCAGGTTAATCAGCTGCGTGAGCAAGAACGCCCCAACCGCCCATATTATCAGGCGGATCAGGTACACTCGCCGTTGCGCATCGGCGTTTGTCCAGCGCATCCTGCCCAACAGGATAGACCCCATTCAAAGGGGAATATTAACCCGCGAACAACCATCATGTTCAGACGGGGGAGAAATGATCTATGCCTGACCAACTGATAGCCGGTAACTGGAAGATGCACGGTACGGTGGCGTGGTCGCTCGCGCTGGTGGAGGAGCTCAAGCACCGCAACCTCGACGCGCTGAACGCGGAGGTGTGCATCTGTCCTCCCTTCACTGCACTGTACGCTGTGCACCAGGCACTGCGCGGCACCGACATCAAACTGGGTGCGCAGGATGTATTCTGGAAGGACCAGGGCGCCTACACCAGCCAGATTTCGCCGCCGATGCTGACCGAGCTGGGGGTGAGCTACGTCATCATCGGTCACTCGGAGACACGTGGACGCTTCGGGGTACCCGAGCCTGATTTCACGGAGGAAATCCTGCGCCACTTCGGCGAGAACGACGCCACAGTGAATCTGAAAGTAAAGGCGGCGCTGTTGCATGGTTTAACACCGATTGTCTGCGTTGGCGAAACGCTCGCCGAGCGTCAGGCGGGGCAGACCGACGCGGTGATCACTGCGCAGGTGAGGCGCGACATCGACGGTCTGGACCCGGCAGAGGTCGGTTGTCTGGTCTTCGCCTACGAACCCGTGTGGGCAATTGGCACAGGCGAGGTGTGCGACGCGCCCGAAGCGAACCGCGTCTGTGCGTTGATTCGGCGTATTGTCACAGACATCTGCGGGAAAGAGGCAGCACAGAGTTTGCGCGTGCTGTACGGTGGCTCGGTGAAGCCCGACAATGCGCACGATTTGCTGGAACAGCCTCATATCGACGGCGCGCTGGTAGGTGGAGCCAGCCTGAACGCCAACTCCTTTGCGGAGATCATATCGCACGCGCACAAGATTGCGGAGCGTCGCAACAACGGCGGTTAGATCTTGCGCACAGGAGCAATTTGCGGTATAATGGCTCTGCAGGAAGAGCCTACCCTGCCCCCGTAGCTCAGGTGGACAGAGCAACTGCCTTCTAAGCAGTGGGTCGGAGGTTCGAGTCCTCTCGGGGGCGCCAACTGTGTCTTCTCGGTGGCGGCTGTAGCTCAGCTGGTCTAGAGCGCCTGACTGTGGCTCAGGAGGCCGTGGGTTCGAATCCCATCAGCCGCCCCATACGACATCTGCTACTCCCGATTGATCTCCGGCACAATATGTTGTGTTCCACAACATGACAGTTTCAGCGAGTCAGGAGGCCGCCACACAGGGGGTTGACAGCGGTTCACAGAGGTTGTATACTGTAACCGCGTTCACAGCCTACCCCTGTGGACGCCCGCCTGCAGGTGCTCGACCTCACCTGCGGGCTTTTCGTTTAGCACGGCAACCGCCATACCAAACCCTACCACACCGCACCACGCCGAACCTCACCAAACCACACCAAACCGAAGCCGGTGCTCGTTCGTGTTGGCGTGCGTCCGTTGCCGTAAGTTTCTCCGGTTGCCGCGCCACCAACATCATAGCACGCCGTGCAGAATGTGTCAAGCATCCAGTGGCATGAGTGCGAGAGATTTTTTCAAGGGGTCGTAGAAGCAGTGCCGTCCGCTCTTCGCGAGAAACTCGCGCAACGGCACACACACAAGCTCCACGCCGTAGATGACGTGCTTCTGCGCCGGTAGCACAAACTGAGTTTCGCTTCCGGTAAACTCAGCGGTTCCGTCCCTGCCTGCGAAAGACAATCCGCAAGCCTTCGCTAACTGCGCAGCAGGAATCCACCACCTGCCGTTTTCCACCAAGCCAACGATTTTTCGGTTCCCCACGAGCAACGGTTGAAACACCGTCGGCTCTTCTGCTGGTGGCGGAAACAGTGCCTCGCGCACAGAAGCGCGTAGCGAATCACCCAGTCCTGCCAGGTCATTCGCGCCCTCCTGCGGGATGCCAAACACGCGCTCCACTTCGGAATGCACCAGCACCGTGCGCTCGGTGATGTCGATGCGGTAACGCTTGCACAGCAGAGCCACCAGCTCCACCAGTGAATCCCACTGCTGGCGGTTAGGTTCGTTGCCGAGCACGCACACACCGGCAGAACCTACATTGAGCATTCGGGTATGATTCGCGAAACCGCGCTGTGGGTGTGCGTTGTCTGCGAGCGAAAAGAAGCCACGCGCCACTGCGCCACTCTTGGCAATGAGAAAGTGGTAACAGAGCCTCAGGTCATCATGCACCTCCAGCACAGGCTCCGAGTGGCAGATGATGCGCCTCACCGCTACAGGTGGAAGCCACTCTTCAGGAATCATGTCGCGCTCCTTAAGAAAGCACCCCTGAGCGAGGATTGTTCTCCTCACTCAGGGGGTGTCTCTGGAGGTTGTCTGCCGGAAGAGCCGAGAAGTTTAGCAGATTCACGCGCAGCTCTATTGAGCGCATCCAAAAGCTCCCGTCCCAAATCGTGCTCCATGCGAACATTCTCGCGGAAGACTTCAGGTCTTCGCGCCTTGAGTAAGAAAATCAAGAGCGTGTCAGAGCCTGCCAGAGCACGCTCGAAAGCTGTGTCCTCCAGCAGGTCTGTGCCGGATTCCCAAGCATCATGCCACTCCTGCGCAAACTTCGGCGAGCGTTGCCTGGCACGGTAAGCAGTGGCTCGCGAAACACCTGCCAAACGGCACGCCGTGCTCACGCTGTTGCCGTGCTCCAACGCTCGTAAGAAAACCGGTTTCCAGTTCCGTGCCAACAGCATCACCCCTTTTTAGTGTGCTAGCTTTTGCTAGCTTACAGGTCATACAGCGAGCGGAACGCCTCTGCCGGTGCTGGCGGTTCCGGCGGTGGCAGTTTGGCGAGCCAGCTTTCAGCAGATTCCGGCGTGGTGACACGCTCGGCAGGCAGAGCCTGCAAACCGCGAGCCTGCTCCGCGTACTGGCGCAGTGCTGAAAGTCGGTGCTCGCGTCCACGCCGTCGGCGCGTGAGGATGTCAACGCGCTGTTGAATCCGTTCCAGTTCCGCCAGCAACGGCGCAAGCTCTGCGTCCAACCGGCGGATTTCCGATTCCTCCTGCTCCTGCAGCTCGGCGTAAAACGCCTCGCCTGCGCGAGCTGCCTGCACAATCGCCTGGTGCACCTCGCGAGGCAGGCTCTTTTGTGCCACGAGCACGTTCAAGATGCTGTCACGGTCAGCAGCTTCGCGCTCGCGTGTCGGCAGCTCGCGCCACTCGCCGAGCAGGTTGCGCACGCGCTCCAGCGTTTCGGCGTAGATGCTCATAGTGAACCTCCTGAGAAAACGAGCGCGTTTGTGCGCTCAGCAATTTGCTCCAGCAACCGGCGCAGCTGGCGAGCACGAACCTGCGAAAGCCAGTCGCCGGATTGCTCCAGTTCGTCAAGCCGAGAGCTAATCTCGCGCGAAAGGCGGAGCACCTCTTCAGAGGCAGAAGCACGTTCCGCCTCAGAGAAAGCCACGCTGAGGCGCGGAATCTGCGCCTCCAGGATGCTGAGCATGAGACGTAATGAGTTCATTTTGCACCTCCTACCTACGAGTATACGAAATGGCGTTGATTCCTGTCAAGCATCTAGCAAAGTCGGTTGCAGGTCGCCGGTGAGCTGCCGAAGCTGCTCAATCACCGACGGCGCGTCACCTACCAGCACCACAGCACCGGCACGGTGCAAGGCGTCCAGTTCCGCCTTCTGGTGTGGCGAGAGGCGCGAGTGCTGACCTGCCTTCACCTCAATCGCCAGCAGTGTGCCTTGCCAGCAGGCGAGGATGTCAGGCAGTCCACGCCTCTGCCACATGGAACCGTGAAGGCGAGTGCACCACGCGCCGCGCCGTTGCAGGTAGCGCACAATTGCCTGAGCGTGTTTGCTGTGCGTGCTCACTCTGCGCATTGCCCTTTTGCCTTCCCCTTCACGAACGAGGCTGTACACAGAGGCTATTCCTGCGGTTCTGTGCAAGCACTCAGCAAGCGCAGGTAGCCGTCCACATGCTCAGCCTCTGGCAGGTCAGGCGCGAGGGTAAAATCGCCATACCACCACGTTAGCTGCGAGTCGTCTTCTCGCTCCCCTCTCACGTGAAAGGACACGCAAGCCTCATGAAAACACTCGCTCCACACCAGGCCAATCAGGTCTTGCTCTGCCTGCGTGAGAGGGATGCCAGACACCACCACCAGCGTACCTTTGTGGTCATGCAGTTTGCGCAGTTTCGGAATCAGGTAAGGGAAGCGCGAGGCAATGATGCCCAGTACTTTGATTAACCTCTCAGGGTCTTTGCAGAAGCCACTTCCGTCTGTTCGTGCCAATGCAATCATGTTTCACCTCCTCAGAATAGTGTCATCTGCTCTGGCTGTTGTCTGCGCCAGTGGTTCAACGTGAGGGCAACCTGCTCGCCCCATCCTCGCGAAAGCGGAATGCCCTGCGTCCAGAACCGCGCCAGTGGTGCAACGTAGGTCGTGCCTGTCTCCGCGTCGGTCACCTCCACCTGTGTTGCGCCTAACTGTTGCGCCAGCTTGAGGATGCCTGTTTCAAACGCCCACGCAGGCGGTCTTCTGAGCAGGTGCTTGCTGGCACGCGCAACACGATGCAGGGTGTTACCTGCCACCCAGCACCCAGAAGGACGCCCGTCACAGGTGTAGAGGACTCGCCGTGTTGCTTGTGTAACTGTTGCTTGCATGATGTTGTGCTCCTTTCATGTGTTCTGCTTGGGGGCAGGCAGTGCTGGCACACTACCTGCCCTTGCTGTTTCGTTTTGCCGTGCAGATTCGCGCTCTGCGTCGTGCCGAATGGAACGCTCGCACAGGTAGATGCGCAGTGATGCCTGCAACTCCTCAATCAGCTCCAGCACCGCGAGGATGTAATCGGCTTCATCACGGCACAACGGCGAGCGGAGCGTACCTGCGTAGAAGCGCAAAAGTAGAGCAATCTCACGGCGCAGCTCGGCGAAGGTCATGGCGCACCTCCTGCGTGACGGGGGTACCAATGCCCGCTTACGGGGTCGTAAGCCAGCAATCCGCCCTCAGGCACTGCGAAGGGGTCAGCACAACCTTCTTCACATATAAAAGTGGGTTGTGAAGAAGGTTGAAGGTTGGGAGCATACCACCTGTAAGAGGCTCCTTTCCGCTCTTCCTTTGGCTCGCGGCGTACCTTGCCGTTCGAGAGCAGGTAGCTCAGAACGTTGTGAAGGTGCGCGAGCGAGGGACGAGGCTCCCCAAGTTCGTTCCATAGCTCTTTGGTGCTCAAGGCTCTGCCTGCGCCGAAGAGGATGCCTTCCACGCGCTGAGCGAGAGTTCGAAACTCTACCGCGCGTTCCTCTCCCACGTACACGAGTTCACCATCCCGCCACTGTAGGAGAATGCTCCCCCCGGGTGATGTACGTCCCTCATAACTCAGGCAGAGCTGCCTCTCACCCTTTTGCGCCAGGCTGAGGAGCATGTCGTGCAACGCCGAAAGCGCGTTGGAACCTGCGGCGCGGTCGGTGAGCGTTTCGGAATCACTCTTCCGCTCGTGATGAACGTTGATTAATGTGAAGCCGACTCGTCTCTGCAGGGTAATGAGGGGATGCAAATCCTCCACTACGCGGGAGGGGTTGATTTCATCTACAAGCCTCCATATAGTGCGCAGGGTGTCCGTGATTACCACCGTGTACCCACCGTTTTGAATCTCCGCTAAAATGCCCTCGCGAGGTGCTCCTGTGGCGAGCCACACTGTTGCGTTGTCTGGCAGTGCGCTCTCCGCATAGGTAGCCAGGCGAGCATCCCAATCGCTTTCATTTTCCTCTGAGAGGTAAAGTATGCGTTCCCCGTGCCAACACATCACCCCGCCACGAAACAGCAGTTCGGTTTTGCCGGTACGAGGCTTCGCGCTGAGCAAGTGTGTGCGCCCTCTTCGGATGATTCCCGTTACGCCGAAGAGCGGGAGGCTTTCTTCGGCGGTTTCCCCTCGCCTCTCGCGTATGTTTTTGAGCTCCCGTAGGGGGTAGATGCGTTGTCTTGAACCTTCTTCACAAACCCCTTCTATATGTGAAGAAGGTTTTGTAGAAGGTTTGGAGCGAAGCACCCGCTTTGTCAGTTCGTACGCGTCGAGGCGCGTAAGCCGTGCCACTTCGCGGATTACGCCTGCCACCAGCAGGTCGTCACGGGTTGCTGAGGCAAAATCCGTGAGGCGTGCGATTAGCGCACTGGTTTGGTCATCGGGAGAAAACCGCGAGGCGTCGCCAGCAATTCGGCTCGCGGTTTCGCGGATGCGCTCCGACAGCGGTTTTGAACCGTTATTATTGTGTTGTAGAATCATAGTAGAACCGCCTCCTTTTTGATTCCCTCGCCTCGCGCCTGCGCCAGTTCGGTGCAGGCGTTTTGCTTGGTGCAGGTCTACCGCTTCACCGCCTGCAGTGCCTCCTGTTCCTTCTCGCGAAGCCACTGCTCGAAGGCTCCACGCGGGATTTTGATTGCACCGGCAATTTCCACGTGAGGCAGGACGCCTTTGCGAATGAGCCGGTATACCCTGCTTCGCTTCACGCCTAACAGGGGTGCAACCTCGCTGACTCGGAGTAGTTCCTTCATGGCTCCTGTTGACCTCCTAAGTGTTTTCGTGTATATTATGCATGTGCACATTCTTAACTAAAAAAGTGCACATGGAGGGTGCTATGACGGTTCAAGAGGTGAAGAAACTCCTTCGCGAGCGCATTCGGCAAGAGCTCGGCAGTGTGCCTGAGGTGCTCTTTGAGAGACTCTGGCAGGTTCGTGAACGCAATTTGCGTGAGCTGGCGGAAGAGGATGTTTGCGAGGCAGATGTTCTTGAGGGTGATGTCGGCACAGATTACGTAGATGCTATGCGCCTCATGCTGGAGGGGTGGCAGGAGGCAACGGAAGCGCGGTTTCCCTTCTCGCCACGCGGTAGGAAGCCAACGCCACACGCTCCCAAAGCGAGACTGTGGGAAGAGTACCCTGAAATCTGGTGGCGAAGCCTCCCGGAACGGGACAGACAGGAGGTCGTGTCTGCTTGGGAGTTTGCCTACAATGTGCTTGAGGCTGACGCAGTGCGGTTTCGCCAGCAACACGCTGTAGGGGGTGCTTTTACGCACGAGGAGGCAATTGCCTGGCTCACGGCTCGTGAAAACGGCTGTACGGAGTGGTTAGGCAGGGACGTGGAGAAGGTAATCCCCTCCTACATCCTCTCGCCGGAAGATGTGCAACTGTGGCGCAACGATTTCACAGTCGCGCTCGGCAGGCAGTGGCGGTATTTAAGGTGGGAGGATGATTCGGTTCCCATAGCGCAACTCGTGCAGTTTTGCCGACACTATGCCTTTCGTTTCGGGATGCATCCTCACTTCGTGCTACAGTGCCTCCTGTGCGGTGAGAGGACGCCTGCTCGCGTGCTGGCATTGCTCTTCCCCTACGGGTTGGGGGATGTGCCTCTCCTCCCACTCATTCCGCCGTACCTGTCAGCAGAGGCGGTAGAACGCATCTGGCAAACCCTGCGCTTTCGCGGAAGCGCAAAAAGCTGTGTGCTGTCACACCTCAGCTTGAGAGAGGTCAGGTCGTATGTGCAGGCATGGAGCATGTGGAATGAGGTTGCTCCTGCGCAGTGGCGGATTCGCAGTTACCGGCACTTCCGCACTGAGTGGCTGAGGCTGTTTGGTGAAGACAGCTCGGAGACACCGCGCAGGGATGCCAACGGTGAGGAATCCCTCCTCGAACATCTGTTCTGGAAGTGGTAGGCAGGCGCGTCACGCGCCTGCCGTGTGCTACCTCTGCCTTCGCGCCTTCTGCAGAAGATTCAACGGGCTGTGTTGCTGGTGTGCCTGCCGAAGGTCGTCTTCCACGAAGGACAGGTAAACCTGCGTTGTCTGCAGGTCAGCGTGTCCCAGCAGGAGGCGTAAATACTCCATGTTCAAGCCTTGCTTCAGGCTCCAGACGGCGAAACTGCGCCTCAGCATGTGTGCGCTGACGTGGACACCTGCCCGTTTCCCGATGTATTCCACAGCGCGTTTCAAGCCTTCCAGTGCCATTGGCTCGCCCTTTCCTCTACACCACCACAGAGGCGCGTCGGCAGGCAGGTTGCCCAACATCTTCGCGTAGCGTAACAGGGCAAGTCGTGTGTCCGAATGCAGGAACACGTGACGCCACTTTCCGCCTTTACCGCGAATGATGATGCTCTCCTGCCCGATGTCACCGACACGCAACTGGTGGCATTCGGCAATCCGCATTCCGCTGTCCAGCAACACCAGCAGAAGGGCGTGGTTGCGTACACTCACGAAGTCTTTGCCGTCACATGCCCGCAGGAGTTTCTCCACCTCTTCAGGCGTCAGTGCCTTCTTCACCACCTTCTCGCGTTTCGGTGCTTCTACCGCCTCGCAAGGGTTCACGTCCAGCAGGTCTTGACGCGCACACCACGCGAAGAAGCTGGACAGTGTGCGGTAATTGCCCGCGATTGTCTGCGGTGACAATCCCTGCCTGCGTCTGGCAATCAAGTAACGGCGAATGGTGTCGGGAGTCACGTCGGGCAGAGGGATGTTGCCCACCTCGCGCAGAAAGGTGTTCATGATGAAGCGGTAGACAGCAAGGGTGTTCGGGCTACATCCTCGCGCCTCAAGGTGCTCAAGCCAGAGGTCAACCGTGTGGTGAAGATTCAACGCGGTTGTGTCAACAATGCTTAACCTAGTGCCTTTCATCTTGTGCCTCCTCTTTCCGTCGGCGTCTTCAGCACAAGATGTTGTGATGTCCAACATGTGAAGGTACAAGATGTTGTATTTTGGATGCCGACGTGGTGAAATTGGTAAACACGCTAGGTTCAGGGTCTAGTGCCCGAACGGGCTTGGGGGTTCGAGTCCCCCCGTCGGCACCATTTTTATTGTACTGCCTCAAAACGCTCCTTCGCCCGGTGTAGCCCTCCTGCCGACAGTGCATTTCTCGCCGGACGTTATCGCAAAAGATACCGTTGGCTCCTGCAGGAAAAGCGCAACGGAGCACGTAGTGTTTAGAAGAGCAGAACACGCGGAGGAGGAAATATGCCAGGGCACCTGCGTTTCCGACAAGAGACCTTCAAAATCGTGCAATTCACCGATACCCACTGGACGAACTTCGATGAGCGAGACCGCCGCACCCGCCAGGTGATGGAGGTAGTGATAGAGCATGAAAAGCCGGACCTGGTGTTCCTCACCGGAGACATGCTGGGCGGAGCCGATTGCAAAGACGCTGCCAGAGGGATGTTACAGCTGATAGAACCTGTTGAGGAGCGCGGTCTGCCCTGGACGGCGGTGATGGGCAACCATGATGACGAAGGAACCCTGAGCCGAGAGGAACTCTGGCGCGTGATGGAGAGCTGCGCTCACTTCGTAGGCAAACGCGGCCCGCGCAACGTGACCGGTGTGGGCAACTACGTGCTGCCGATAATGAACAGAAAAGGAGAACGTCCCGCCGCCTTCCTCTGGGGCATCGATTCCAACAGCTACGCCACCACCGACATCGGCGGGTGGGGATGGATTACGCGCGACCAGATAGCATGGTATGTGCGCACCGCGCGACGGGTTCGTCAACGGTGGGGAATCACGGATGAGGAACGCTCACGCATTCCCGCACTCGCTTTTTTCCATATTCCCCTGCCCGAGTACGATGAAGTGTGGCGCACACAGGTCTGCTATGGGGAAAAGCACGAGGACGTTTGCGCCCCCAAAATCAACACGGGATTCTTCGCCGCGCTGCATGAGGTCGGCGAGGTCATCGGCACATTCGTCGGGCATGAGCATATCAACGACTTCTGGGGCAATCTATACGGTATTCGTCTGTGCTACGGCAGAGGCAGTGGATACGGGGGCTACGGTAAGGAGGGCTTCCTCTGCGGTGCAAGGGTGATTGAACTGCAGGAAGGCGCACGCGACTTCCGCACATGGCTGAGACTGGAAGATGGCACCGCCATATTGCACCAGCCGGAGCATCTGCCAGCCGCTGCAGAACCGCAATGCTGTCACGCCGAGTAAGGGGGTGAGCGAGGATGCGTGTGGGGTGGGGTTTTCTTTTGCTGGTTTGCACACTGGCTCGGGCGGTCCCGCTATACGACTTCGAGACCGAATCGGGCTGGAAGCAGCACCCCGACGGAGGGGTGGAGGTGCGTTTTCAGATAGATAGCACCCTGGTGAAAGAGGGCGAAAAGGCACTGCGCCTCTTCTACAAAGACGCGCCACCCCACTGGGGCAATCTGGTAGGTTCGTGTTTTGTGCCTGCCAATGCGGTTGCTCTGCGCTTCTGGTTACATGTCTCCACAGCTCATCCCAGCGCGAAGATGCACATCTGGTTGATAGAACCCGATGGCGATATGTGGCTGCAACAGGTTACCGTTCGGGGCAAATCCGTCGGCGAACTGCCCCCAGGCTGGCACGAGGTGACCATGCCTATCACGGGCTTCCAGTTCGACGGACGTGGCAACCGCAGGCGCGAGATATTATCGGTGGACAGGATGCTCATCGGCTGTAACTTCGGCACGATGGAAGTAACGGTGGACTGTATGGAGTGGGAGGTACGCACCATGCTCGATTCCACACCCTTACCCCGCACACCGGGCTTGACCGTCGAGCAGAGTGAACGAGGACGCATCGCCATTCTGGAGATGGGAGGTTCGTTGCCGGACAACTTCCATACCGCACATCCACCCCGGCAGCTGGCACAGGCGTTGCGTCAAGCGGGCTATGGGGTCACGCTACTGCAGGCGGGTGACCTCGCCAGCAAAGAGATACTCACCCGGAGCAACTTCGACGTGGTGGTGTTGCCATACGGTGCGTTCTTTCCTCTTGAGGCGCGAGAGGCTTTTCTGGCGTACCTGCGCTCCGGCGGCAGTTTTCTCTCCACCGATGGATACGCCTTCGACCGACCTGTTGTGTGGGACGGCGAGCGATGGCGCGAGGTCGCACAGACGGCTACAGCCGAAGAGCACAACCGCAGCGACACCGAAAGCCGAGTGCGTCTGAATACCCGCTACGGTACACCCGGAGATGCGATGAGCCTGTCTCCCGAGCAGATTGGCGTGTTTGACCCTTCCTTCCTGCTGGAAGATGCGGTATGGGTCAAAGCCACAGGCACGTTCGCCGGTGCCGGACTGTCCTGGCGCACCGAAAAACCCCTGCAGGGATTCTCCGCCAGCGGATTGACAGGTGATAACAACCCGGTGTTTCCGCCTGTTTATCGCCGCTGGATACCTGTGCTGGAAGTAGCCGACGCGAAAGGCAACCTGCGCGGTACCGCCCTCAGCATCCTGCACAATTTCGCCGGGGTGTACAAAGGTTCCAGCTGGGCGTTTAGCGGTATCACCTCCGGACAACCCCTGTTGATAGGGGACGCCAACCACGAACGATTGCTGATACAGGTGATAGAGCGCATCGTGCAAAAGGTGTATCTCCACAGCCTGCGCACCGATCTCGCCTGCTACGAGAAGGGCGAAAGAGCGGTGATCAGCGTGGAGGCGGTAAACTTCGGCGCACACCCTGTCACTGCGCGCGTGGCAGTCAAGGTCTCCAGACGAACGACATCGCGCCACGAAGTCGCCCTGCAGCCCGGCGAAACGAAAACCCTCGTCGCGACGGTGGACACCAGCAAACTGCAAGGCGATTTCCACCCGGTGCAGGCGGAGCTGTGGCTGGATGGAAAACCGGTGGATACGATAGAATCCGCCTTCTGCCTGCGGGACGAAGCGGTTATCGCGCGAGGTCCAAAGGTCGGCTGGAAAGATAACTACCTCACCATCGACGGGCAGCCGGCTATTCTGGTCGGTACCAACCAGACGGGCATGATGTTCTTCTCCGCGAACGAGAACCCCGCCGTATGGGAGCGCGATTTCCGCCTGATGGCTCAGCACAATATCCGCATCCTGCGTATCCTGCACTTCTCCCCCTTCGCTAAGGACGGCTATCAAGGGCTGGGGCACCATTCCCCATTGGACCTGTTGCCCCTTCCGCCTGCAAGGTTGCAGCGCCAGATGGACGCCATTGTGCAGCTGGCGCAGAAGCATGGCATTGTGATATTCCTTTCTCTGCACGACTGGTTGGGAGTGGTGCTGAGTGACGAAGAGCTGCAGGCACAGCGCGTGTGGAACCGCTTCTGGGCAGAGCGATACTGCAACGTGCCGGGCATCCTGTACGACATCCAGAACGAGCCGTCGGTGGAGGTGCCGAATACCCTTCTGGTGCATCGGCTCTGGAATGAGTGGCTCAAAGCACGCTATGATGGCTCGGATGACGCCTTACGCGAGGCATGGCGTGTACAGCCGCCGGAGACATTCCTGCCCGATGTCCCTCTGGGTGGACGCACCGACCGCTGGGACGACGTGCGCACCGCCGACCTCAAGCGATTTGAGACCGAACTGTTGAACCGCTGGATTCGGGCGAACGTGGAAGGCGTCAAAGCAGGCGACCCCGACGCGCTGGTGTGCGTGGGCTATCTGCCCAGTATGTCTCCTGCCGATAAGATTCTGGGCACGCGCTACACCGATTTCTCCAATATGCACTACTACGGTGCCCTGCGCGACTTTCCGCTGGAGTTCAAACTGATTGACCGTCGCGCGTATGGCAAGGGATTGAGCCTCGGCGAGTTTGGAGCGCAGGAGGCGCACAACGCACGAGTCAGCGGACAAACGGGACTGCCTGTGGAAGCCAGTGTAACGAGATTCCAGCGGGTGCTGCACTATGCCGTAGGGTTGGGCGCAACCTTTGCCTGCAACTGGGACTGGAAGGACTTCGACGAGATGGTCTTCCCATGGGGACTGGTGCATCACGGCACGCCGGTTGGCAAACCCTGGCTGCATACGCTGGCACAGGAGGCGGAACTGCTAAAGCGCGTGAAACCCGTTTACGCACCGCCGCACGTGTACCTGCTGGTGCCTGACAGCCATCGCATTGGCGCGCAGTTCGAACGCATCCACCGGGCGTTGCAGGATGCGGTGCAGGCACTGCTGGATTGCGGGATAGACTTTGGCGTGCTGAACGAGGAGCACCTTACGGAAATACCCCCTGCAGCGAAGGTCATCTTCTGGGTGTTACCCTACTGCCCAGCGGACGATACCTTCTATACGGTGCTGCAATGGGTCAAACAGGGCGGGACGTTGTATCTCTCCGGTCATATCGGCTTCGACCGCACCCGCCAGCCCACCCGAAGCGAGCGTTTTCAGCTGCTGGGGCTTCCCGAACAACCTCCCCTCCCTCCTTTTGAGAGAGAGCCCGGGGAATGGGAAGTGCAACCCATCATCGGGGGCACCGGCAGGGGGAAGGTGGTATATGTGCCGTCGCCGGTGGAGCTGGCGCCGTCTGTTGGGCTTGCCCAAATCTACCGGCAGGTGCTCCAGCTGGCAGGGATAGATTCTCCCGCTTTCACCGCAAGCGGGGGCAAGATACATATCCTGACCGTTCCCACACGCGACGGGGGCAGGCTAATCGTTCTCGTTCGCGCCGATGAAGAGCAGGGGGAGAGCCGTGTCACCCTGCCCGCGTACAGGGTGTCCCTTTTGCTGAAGCCGATGGGTTGCGCGTTCGTTCTGGTGAGCAGGAAGGGTGAGGTGCTTGCAGCGGAGAGCGAAGGGGAACTGCAACTGGGCGAGAAGGTAGTAGCGAATGCAAAAGGGCATTATGCACTGGTGTCGCTGGACGGGCAGGGGCTTGTCCGCTCAAAGCGGATTCTGGTGTTGCCACACCAGCAACGCGAGGTAAGCCTGCACCTGCACCCTCTCGGACGTGTTGCGGTGGGCACTCTGGCGAAGGTATCTTCCGCCCGAATGGAGCGACGAACCTCACCTGTCATTCGTTTTGGGATAGGCGAGGTAGCGATAGCAGGGGCTCTGTGAGGCGGAAACAAAACCTCCCCTATCCGCTATCCTTCGGCGGCGCTCTGCCGAACCCCTTTGCAGGCTTCGCTGCGCCAACTGGCGAATTTGCATTGCAAACACGCGCACGAGGGTTAACGGATGCAGCTCGGCATCGATAAGGAAACGCTCACGCAGGAATTGCGCCGCCTGGGTATCGTGCGGGGCATGGATGTGCTGGTGCACTCCTCGCTCAGCAGTATCGGCTGGGTGGAAGGCGGCGCGGATACGGTCATCGATGCCTTGCTCTCGGCGGTGTCGCCGGCGGGAACGATACTGATGCCTGCGCTCAACGGTTCACCGCAAGATTCACCGCAAGTCCCTCCGCGTATGGATGTGCGCAGCACCCCCTGCCCCAGGTGGATTGGCATCATTCCCGAAGCTTTCCGCCGTCGTCCGGGGGTAAAGCGCAGTCTGCACCCTACACACTCGGTGACCGCGCTGGGCGCACGCGCCGATTTCTATACGCAAGGACATGAGCGGTGCACCACCCCCTGCGGCGAGGGTAGCCCCTACGTGAAGCTGATGGATAGCGGAGGCTACATCCTGCTGCTGGGCTGTAACCAGCAGAGCAACACCAGCCTGCACGCCCTGGAGGAGCTGGCGGGAGTACCCTATCACCTGCAGGACGAGTGGACGGATGGCGTGGTCGTGGATGCCGAGGGCAGTGAAATCATTGTGCGCAATCGCCTGCACCTCTGGCGCTGGGAGCGCGACTTTACGAAAGTGGACGAACCTCTACGGCAGGCAGGCGCGATGCGCGAGGAGATGGTGGGCAACGCTTACTGCCGTCTTATCGACGCGGGCGCAATGCGACGGGTACTTCTGCCTATCCTGCAGCAGGAGCCGCTCTGGCTGCTTTCGGACAGGGCGCGAGAACAGTTCTTGCGGAGTTTGCAGGGATGAAACACTTGCTGTGGTGCGCGTTGTTCTTTCTCCTTTGCCCGCGCTTGCAGGCGCAACAGTCGTTCAACCCTGAAGTGCGGGTGTGGTTGACGCGCTGGCGAAATGTACCCCTGCATATCACCGGCGAATCCTCCTGGCGAGCGACCGGCGCAGGAGAATCATGCGACATCCCCGCAAGTGAAACAGTGATAGCAGAGCGAGATGCAACGCTGCTTACCCTTCGCTTCGGAAGTAAAACCCTGCGGGCGGAGGAGTGGACACTGGAGGCAGAGGCGCCGCTTACCCTTTCCAGCGCACAGGGCAATGACAGGCGCAGTTACAGAGGCAAGCTGGTGCTACGCCTCCATAAAGGCAGGCTACAGGTGCTGAATGTATTGCCTCTGGAAGATTACCTGCGGGGCGTAGTTCCGCTGGAAATGCCCCCCGGTTTCCCAACGGAAGCGTTAAGGGCGCAAGCCATCGCCGCGCGAAGCTGGACGGTGCGCAACCGCCATAAACACGAAGCGGACGGCGCGGATGTGTGCGACGGCACACATTGTCAGGTGTACGGAGGCGTTACCGCCGAGCGGGAGAGCACCACACTGGCGATACAGAACACCGCAGGTCTTGTTCTGGTGAACGGTGATACACCGGTGGACGGCGTTTACACAGCCGACTGCGGCGGACAGTCTGTCGTCGGGGTTGCCGACCGCGACGAATCGGGCAAGGACTACTGCGCCGCCAACCCCGGGCACCACTGGTCGCTGGGTTATACTTTTCTGGAGGTGTGGCAGACAGCAGAGGAGAAGGATTCTGCACAGGATGCACCGAAAGGTGAAGTTGACGTGCAAATCGCGCAAACCGATGCAAGCGGACGGGTGGTTATGCTCCGCATCCGCTGGGGTGAGCAAACGCGCGAGGTCAGCGGTGCACGCTTGCGCAGTCGTTTGTCACTGCCCTCCACCCTGTTCAGCGTGCGATTGGATCAGGGTAACACCATCGTCTTCGAGGGGTGTGGCTCGGGACACGGAAACGGGTTGTGCCAGTGGGGCGCAGCAGGCAGAGCGCGGGCAGGACAGAAAGCGGAAGACATTCTGCAGGCATACTACCCCGGCGCACGAGTTGCGCCGCTAAGTGAGGCGATGTGGGAATGGCGAAGGGTGCAGAAACAGAATTCCGCCCGTTGAGCGAGGAGACCGTGCAGCTACTGGCTCGCCTGCAAGCGGGCGAAACCGTATGGCTGAAGGCGCAAGGGGAGAGCATGTCGCCCCTTATTCAGGGAGGAGACGTGCTGGAGATTGTTCCCTCCTTGCGTATCCGTCCGGGCATGATTGTGCTGGTGAACACGCCGTGGGGGGTACGCTGTCACCGCGTGGTATCGGTAGAAGACGGGCAGATTACCCTGCGTGGTGATACCCTGCAGTCTGAAGAAAAGGTATTGCGCGAGCAGGTGCTGGGCGAAGTGCGCACAGTATGGCGAGGCAAGAAGCGGTTCTCGCCCTACGGGGGAAAATGGTGGCTATACGGGCTACTGCAGACACGAATGCCTCAGGTGATGCATGGACTGCGCAAGGTGTGGAGATGGAGCCGCAGGCAGAGAAGACATCGCATGTAACGTCGGAGCAATATCTGGTGCGTTCGCCGTTTCTGGCGTGGCGTATCATCGAAGGGGAGGCGGTGATTATCTCGCCACAGGAGCGCGAGCTGCATCACCTGAACGAGGTGGGCACTGAAATCTGGCGTGTGGCAGACGGTAGCCGTACCTTGAGGCAGATAGCGCAGGAATTGAGCCGGATATACGAGATTACGCCCGAAGAGGTGTTACCCGACGTGCTGGCGTTCGCGCAGGAACTGGTAGATAAAGGGGTCGCCTTCCTGTGTGACCATCCGACCTCAGAGGACGAGATAGAAGAGATAGGGGTGAACTGAATGGAGAAGCATACGGAACAACAAGCACAGCAATCTTCTTTTAAGCAGAGGAAGCCTTACCGCAAGCCGCAGATGCTGACCGAAGCCATCTTCGAGACCACTGCGCTGGCGTGCGGCAAGTGCACTTCGGGACCGTTCTCGCAGTTCGCCTGCAGCACCATAGAGCGGAACTCGTGAGGGGGGTGGACGTAGAAAAGGAGTGGCAGGTTATGAGGGGCTCAGAATCTGTGCTACTGCCTCTTCGATGACCTTTTGCACTCTTCTCGGTTCACGGCACACGCAGAACGCCCACCGCCCAAATTCGCAGTGATGGTTCACCGCCCTCACCCAGCGTTTTGCGGCGATTTCCTTCTGGCGGTCCTGCTCCGTTTCAAAGCCTTTGACCTCCAGTACCACCTTGACTTCTTGCCCACCCTCTGTACGCCAGCGCACCAGATAGTCCGGTCGGTACTCGTGTCTGGTGCCGTTCCACTCGTACGGTATCACGAAATCCAGGTGGTCGTTGCGCGCATAGGCAATTACTTCCCTCGCCCGCTCCAGCTGATAGGCGACACTGTGCTCCCACATCGGGGCGTCCAGCACCACGTGGCTGATGTGGCTTTTGGTTGTGCCTACCGTTGGGCGCACCGTGCGGAACAGCACTTCAGACGTAGAGCCGACGGGGCGGAATCGCTCGATGACCGGCAAAATCGGTGGTTCACCGCTCTGCGTGTCGGGTTCGATGGCCTCGGTCAGCCGCTCGATAATATGCTGTTTGTATTTGAGCAGAGCGATTTCTTCTATCGGCGTATCCTCATCCGCCACAACCACCCGCTCCTCTAAATACTGCCAGACGATGTCAAGCACCTGCGGGAAAAGAATGTGCCGGGCAGCCCAGTCCTGATGTTTGTCTTTCAGGCGATGCGTGAGTTCGGCAGCAATCTCGTAGACGGTTGCTTGCAAGCGCTTCTCGCGGTGGAATGGGTTGCGGTCGTGCAATTCCTCCATGCCCGGGCCAAGGCGGTCCGGGCGCCCGATACGATACCCCGCTGCAGGCTTAACGACCACTTCGGTTGGTTCCTGCGTCGGGTCAATCTTCAGGTAAGGCACATCCTGCAGATTTACTCGAATTCGCTGACGCACGTCAAAGACGTATCCTTCCACGCGCGGGAAGGTGATTTCCAGATGTTTGCGTTCGGGCAGGGCGCGCACCAGCGTGGATACTTTCTGCACCTCTGTGCGCCCGACAGGCTTCTTTTTGACGGGGATGACCTCAAACGGCACGCCGTAAACGTCCACATATTCGGGTTCGCTGAAGTCGTCGTAGTTCATACGCCGCAGTCCGCGTCCTACCACCTGCTCACACAAAAGCTGCGAAGTGAACGCCCGCAATCCCAGAATCTGCGTCACGTTTTGCGCATCCCAGCCCTCATTCAACATACCTACGGATACCACGCATCGGACGAATCTGCCCGGTGGGTCGCCTTCGCCTTCCCATTCGGTTTTGCCAACGGTATCCACCGTTTTGCGCAGGCGTTCGGCGGTTTCCTGGCGCGTTTCGCCCTCTACCGCGCTTTCTGCCTCTTCCAGCAATCCCGTGTCGATGCGGAAGGTCACATCGCCTTTGAGATCTTCGACAACCCTTCCGCCGGCGATATGCTCATATACCAGCCGGGCAAGGTCGGTGTTGTCGCACACCACAATCATAGCGGGGGGAACGGGCGAACCCGCTTTTTGAAACTCGTTAAAGGTTTTCTGCCATTCGGAAGCGAGCATTGCCAGGGCGCCCTCCGCCTCGCGCAGCACCGATTCGGGTTTAGCCCGTCGACGAGCGGTTTGTCGCTCGGAGGCAGGAAGTCGCTGGTTAATGTACTCCCAGAGACGGAAGTACTTGGGGATTATTGCCCCGGTGTTGTCATCTACAGGCACGCGGGGTATCTTGACGATACCGCTCTCAATGGCGTCCACCAGCCCAAAGTCCGACACAATCCAGGGGAACGGCGCTCCCTCCTCGTAGCCGCTACCTTTGATGTAGAATGGAGTGGCGGAGAAGTCCACACAGAAGTTGATGCCGCGTACCGCGTTGATCTTATCCAATCCGGTCACCCAGACGGTCGCTTCCTCGCGTTCGGCGATTTCCTCTCTGGAGAGCTCCGCCCGCAATTCATCTGGCAGCGGCGAAGGGCGATAGGCATGGTGTGCTTCGTCGTTGATGACCAGCAGGTTGCCTTTGTTGCCCAGCTCCTTCAGCACCCGTCGGCAGAAGGCGGCGTCACCTTCCACCCCCCGTTGCACCACGCTGCGCGAGCGACTGTCGTCTCTGGGCTGGAACAGGTGCCAGTTGGTAATCTCAAACTTCCCCTGCTGCAATCGCTCCATCATCCCGCGCGGAACGAGGTCAAACTTCTCGTAGTAGCTATTGCGCTTCCACGGCAACAGCACCTGCAATCGCTCGCGGATGGTCAGGTTGGGGCAGACCAACAGCACCGCATCGGAAAATCGCCGGTCTTGCGGGTTCGCCAGTTTGTTGAGCACCTGCCAGGCGATGACCATGCCCATGACCACGGTTTTGCCCGAACCGGTTGCCATCTTGCAGGCGTAGCGGGTGAGCGCGGGAGAAGCCCCCACACCAGCCCTCCCCGCGAGCGGGGAGGGAGTATCTTTGGGGATTTCGATACCCTGCTTCTCTGCCGGCGAAGTTTCCACCAGCCAGATGAGCGTCTCGACGGCTTCACGCTGGCAAAAGAATAGCTTGCGCTCCCGCTCGGGGTTGTTCCAGTGATTGAGCAGCTGCCGTGTGATGGGTGTGACGCCGGGGTAGCCCCGCTCGCGCCACGCCTTCACCCGCTCGCGGATGGTGTTGACCAGCTCCAGCGGCACAAACTCCTCCTCGAACATGGACAGCTGTTCGCCGCGCGTGCGGGGCTTCAGGTAATAACCCGCCGGACGACGCCCCTCCGCCAACACAGACTGCCCCTCACGATAGTCCCAGTAGCGAGAGGGTTCCTCAAAGGGCGAGTTGATGATGGGATTGTCAACGAGCATCAGACATCGTCTCCTTGCCGCATGGCATCTGCCCGGCCCATAACTCACCGGTACCCCTTTTCTTCCAGGTCCACCACCCTTACCACCTCATTCCCACGAAAATCTATCACCTTCACCGCGATGCGTTTGTGCTCGCCCAGTTCGAACGGGAACGAGACGGTGCCGCGCATCTGTTCAAATACCTCAGGGTCTATATGCGCCTTGAGGGCGCGCTGCAGTTTCTCCCAGGCGTCGGGGTCGCCGGGGAAGAATGCCTGACAGATGTGGAAGGTTTTGCCGTCATAATCGGTGTCCAGGAACCAGGCGGCAACGTCTTCGCCACGCGCGCTGTGCACCTCGCCCGTCAGCGGGTCGTAGATGTCCACGCCGAGCAGTTCAACAACATAGGTCTGCCCCTCCCCAACCCGCCCCGCAGGCGGGGAGGGGGTAGTGCGTACATCGGGTTGGCCAAACACGGTGAAAATCTGGCTGGCACGGGTGGTCTTGAGCAAGTCGCCTACCAGCACGTCGGGCGCAATGCTGGCAAAGTGCACCTGTAAGCCTGACACCGGCGCCTTTTGAATGAGGGCTTGAGCCTCGGGGTCAAAGCTGAACCCGGCAAAGAGCAGGACGTGATAGCCATTCATCTTTGCCACTGGCGTTGCCTCCTGCACCTGATGCGCCGTAACCGGTCCGTGTTGAGGTCCGAACGAAATGGCTACCCGCAGTGTCTTGCCGTTCTGTCCGGTCTCGCCCTCTGCGTGCAAATAGCCGATGCTCAGCGGACGGAGATTCTGCAGTTCCATCTTCTTGCCGCCAGGGAAGAGCACACCGCCCTGTTGCTTGAGCAGGTTGATCATCGTGGTGAGGTAATCGCCACCGCGGTCGGAGACGCGACCTTGCTGGGCAGACACAAGGTCTGCCTCTGCAGCCTCCTCAAACTGTGGAATGGGCGCCTGCGTGGGGTCTTCCACTGCGGGGACAGGAATGGCTTCCACGGTGAAGGGACCGGAGACGCGCACTACCCCGCGCACCACCCTGGGACGGTCGTACAGCGTCTCCTGCGGCGCGTTACGCTGGATGCTCTCGTCGATCTCCTTGCGTTTGGCGCGTTTGGCTTGCCAGAAGCGACGCAACGCCTCTCTGGCTGCCTCCGGCCAATCCTCGTCTGGCACCGGTTCGGGCACATCCGAAAGCCGCTCCCAGCGGTGGCCGGTCTGTCGATACACGATATCCAGCAAAGGCGCAGCCTGGTCTTCACCGCTCAAACTGGCGGAGCGCTTCAGCTGCAGAAGCCGCCGATAGGCGTCTTGCGCTTCACCTGGCCACACGGGGTGAGGCACTTCCCTTGGCACTTCCCACTCTTTCCAGTGCTTGTCCAGCGCCGCGTTGAGGTCAGCCAGCGCGCGGTCAATCTCGGGTTGATATTTGTCGGCGATGGCGTCGATCTCGGTGTTCCTGGCGATGCTTTCCAGAGTGATATGCGGAACGGTTTCGTAGATGAAACCGCCGGCGGGACCACGCTCCGGTTCGCGCAGTTCGTAGTAATCGAACCTCGCGGTCATCAGCCTCTGACGGGCGATAGCCAGCGCGACGCGCGAGGTGTCGCAGGTAATCCACCTCCTGCCCCACTTCTCCGCGCAGTAGGCGGTGGTGCCCGAACCGCAGTTATGCACCACGCATACTTCGGTCACAAAAGAATGCGCTCCCTCTACCTCCAGGTCGTATACCTCTTCTTCGGAGTGTTCTAGCTCAACCTCTGTAATGCGGACAGGGATACGGTCGGGACCATAGAAGAGAATATCTCCCTTTTGCAACTCTCTTGCCTCTATCCATTGGGCATACTCTATGGAGAATTGTTGTGTGCAGGCTTCCCGGATAGCGCTGCAAACACCTTCTAAGTTGCGCATTACCTCCGCAGCTGGGATGCGCAACACTTTCAATCCGAGTGCGTGCATGACATCATCTCGCGCCTGATCACGCTCGGCAGCCTCTTGGCTACCATGAGCCATTGCTCCGTCCACTTCCACCACCAGCGCCGCCTCACGGCAGTAAAAGTCGGCGATATATGGACCAATCGGATGCTGGCGACGGAAGGTAAATCCCACTCCATCTTTCCTCAAGGCGTTCCACAGCCTGCGTTCGGGAGGGGTCATCTCCTTGCGCAGTTCCCGGCTCCTGCCTCGTAATATCTTCGGTATACCCGACCAGTCGGCGTGACCGCCCAGGCTGTGGGGGCGTCGGTGAGCCAGCACTTTGTGGTCAGCAGTGAGCCATAGAGTCCGTTCGCAGTGTTCGTGCCGAACGCCCACCATCAATCCCCGATAGGTGCGTCGGATAGTGCGAAGGACACGGTGAAGCAGTCCATCATGAGCCAGCACGTAATCGCCGGGCTGGATGGACTCGATGGGGAGGAGGATAGCCCCCCTGTCGTCCCCCCGCAAGCGGGGGGAATGGTCAGCCCCCCTGTAGTCCCCACGCAAGCGGGGGGATGGATCAGCCCCCCTGTAGTCCCCCCGCAGGCGGGGGGAATGGTCAGCCCCCCTGTAGTCCCCCTGCAGGCGGGAGGATGGATCAGCCCCCCTGTAGTCCCCCCGCAAGCGGGGGGACGAGTCAGGCCAGCTATCATCCTCCAAGCGGGGGGACGAGATGGCTCCCTCCCCGCGTGCGGGGAGGGCAGGGGTGGGGCTAACCCACACCCCCGTCCCCCTGCGCACACACGTCGGGTCAAAAACCAAATCGCCCGGGTCGGTGGTCATCAGAATGCAGCGTTCGATGACTTTTTCGGCAGTCTGAACCGAATAGACCATATTGGTTGCCCCAAGCGTATCGGCCCACAAATTGTTTAAGTCTTGCACTGGGAAATCAGAAAAGAGCTGCTTGTATCTCGGGATGTTGCCAGACGCGACCAGTCTATCTGCGGCTATAAGTCTTTTCATGCCTTCAGGGTTAGTCCGCCAGCTCTTTGCTTGAGCGGGATAAGTTGTGCCGGCGAATTCGAAGTCGAACATACAGGTAACTGTGTATCCCGACGACTTCAAATCGCTCGTTGTAAATGGCTGAACATCCGGTGCCAATAAACGCGGATTGGCGCGCTCTTCCGACCTCATCCGCCTAGAAGAACCATCGGGCATGTCGAGCCATGTGTAGGCTGTTTCCTCACCAACATCCTTAGGCACGAAAAGCTGACGGTACTTGTAGGTCGCTTTGTCCCGAACATACCAGAGCAAGACATCGTAGATTCCGGGCAGTCCTGCAGCTCCCAGAGGCAGCGTCTTCCTAAACGCTACCACCGCCACAAAGTTCTCCCTCCCGAATACCTCATCCAGCAGGCATCGCACCAGGTGCAGGTTCTCGTCGTTGATTTGCACGAAGATGGAGCCGCTTTCGGTCAACAGTTCCCGCGCAAGAAGCAGGCGGTCGCGCAGGTAGGTCAGGTAGGAATGGATGCCCAGTTTCCATGTGTCGCGGTAGGCTTTAATCTGCTCCGGCTCGTGGGTGAGGTCTTCGTCCTTGTCCTTCACATCCCGCCGGTCAATGCGCGGCTGGAAGTTGGAAGCATACTTGATGCCGTAGGGCGGGTCGATGTAGACCATCTGCACCTTGCCCGCCATGCCCTCTTTGACCAGCAGCGAATTCATGACCAAAAGGCTATCGCCCAGAATCAGGCGGTTCGCCCAGCCCACCTCGTGCTTGTAGAACTCGATCTGCTGGTCGGCAGGCAACGGCGTCTCGCCAAATAAATCCAGTTGAGCAGGCTCCGGGCGCCGCACCGCCCGCAGGATTGCCTGAGTGGAGATGCGCTCGTGGATATGCAACGAAACCACGTCCACCTCGAAGCTCGTGTGCTCCGCCTTGCCCGCCCATTGCAACTGCGGGTCCAGATGCGGGTCGTAGGCGTACGTGCGCGTCTCCTGCTGGCGTACTTCGTAGGTGGGCGCAAGACCGACAGGCGGATTGTTGCGTCGGCGCGCCTCGGCATGGCGAAAGTGCTCCACAGGTTCTCCGGCGTTCTGGTTTTGTCTCCCGCGACGTGGCATGGTCAGTTACCTCGCACAGTGATTGACCATATGTTATCACAACCCCTGCGAAGCGGTCAATCACCCCCTCTACCCTACCCCATCCCCCTGCCGATAATAGGTATGGTCACACCTCTGGAGGAAACACCTATGGATGAACATCGCCCCGTTCGTGTGCTGATTATCGATGATTCGGTGGTGATTCGGCAGCTACTGAAGGAGATTTTCGCGCGGGAAGGCGGGATAGAGGTCGTCGGCACCGCCAGCGACCCCATCGAAGGCTACGATAAAATCGTGCAACTGAAGCCCGACGTGCTGACGCTGGATGTGGAGATGCCGCGTATGGACGGCATCACCTTCCTCGAGAAGCTCATGCGCTCGCACCCGATGCCCGTGGTGATGATTTCCACCCTCACGCGCGAGGGCAGTGAGGTCACCCTGAAAGCGCTGGAGCTGGGCGCGGTAGATTTCATCGCCAAACCCACGCAGAGCATCTTTACCGGCATGGCGACGCTGTCGCACGAGATAGCCTCGAAGGTGAAAGCGGCAGCGCGGGCGCGGGTGCGCCCCAAACAGGCACACGTTGCCCCATTGGAGATGCCCCAGGCGTCCATCAAACGCGCGACGAGTACGAACCGGCTCATCGCTATCGGCGCGTCCACCGGCGGACCGGAGGCGATTCGGCAGGTGTTGCAGGCGTTACCTCCGGAGGTGCCACCCATCGTTATCGTACAGCACATGCCGCCCGTGTTTACCCGCTCCTTTGCCGAACGGCTGGATAAGCTGTGCGTGGTGCGCGTGAAAGAGGCTGAGGACGGCGATGTGCTGCAACCCGGACACGCCTACATCGCTCCCGGCGATTACCACCTGCAGGTGGCCCGCAACGGCTCACAATATCGCGCCAGAGTGGTGCAGACGGAACCTGTGAACCGCCACCGCCCCTCGGTAGATGCGCTGTTCGATTCGGTCGCGGAAGCCGGAGGCTCAGCCACAGTAGCGGTACTGCTCACCGGTATGGGCGCGGACGGGGCAAGAGGGCTGAAGAGGCTTCGCGACGCGGGAGCACATACCATCGCGCAGGACGAGGAGACCTGCGTGGTGTTCGGGATGCCCCGCGAGGCGATACAACTAGGTGGGGCAGAGTTCGTGCTACCCCTGCCCCGCATTGCGCACAAGGTGGTGGAATTGCTCGCGGCGTGAGGGCTACTCTATCCGCCCGTACTCCTCCACGAGGTCGCTCACCATCTTTACCCGCTCGATGATGCCGTCGGGCGGTACCTGGTCGCACACACACAGCATGAAACGCGGGTCGTGCTTATACAGGCGAATGGCTTTCAGCACTATCTCCTTCAGCGTCTCCTCGCTGTACACCGGGCTGAAGTAGGCGGCGGGCACGCCGCCCCACAGGATGAGGTCGGGACCGGCGAGCGTGCGGAAATCCTCCAGCGGCACATCACCCACCGGCGCAGGGGTCAGCGACTGCGCACAGTCCACCCCCGTCGGTCCCACATACGGCAGCAGGTTTTTGAATGTGCCGTCGATGTGCACGAAGATATATTTGCCCGCCCTGTGCAGTTGCTCCGCCCGCCTGCGGTAGTAGGGCGCATAGTACTTCTGGAAAATGCGCGGGCTGACCACCTCGCCCGTGATGTTATCGGGGAAGTACACCAGCGGCGCGGGCGCGTTGCAGATAATCTCATACATCGGGTCTTCCGCGGCGGACATCACCTCGATGGTCTCCTCTATCTCCTCCGGCGCGTCCGCCAGAGCGTAGCTGGCGTTGGTCACCCCCATCCAGATGACGAACAGGTTCGCCATCGGCGTGCGGTTGGGCATGGAAGCGGCAACGCCCCAGTCCCCGAACAGGTCGATAATGCGCTGTTGCTCGGTGTAGTCGGGTATCAGGTGCTGGTGCTGGAAGATGAAGCGCAGCACCTTCAGGTCTTCAGGGGTCTTGACGGGATACTCCCGATACGCCCAGCAGTAGGAGTTGGGTTCGAACTCCTGCACCTGTGTCAGCGTGCCCACCGGCGTCACCCAGCTCGTGCGGGTGCGCACCGGTTTGCCGTCGGCGTCACGCTCTTCCTCCACCAGAACCCGTACATCCTCGTACTCGGTGCGCCAGGGGCAGTTGAGCAGGTGTTCATGCGCCCCGACGTTCAGGTCTTCGTACAGGTGTACCACGCCGTCGCCGCGATACCTCTCCGGCAGCGTCCCCTTAATCACCTCAGCACTGTACCAGTAAGTCAAATCGGCGTACCAGGGCATCACGTCCGGACGCTTGCCCTGAAACACCGCAAGAAGCCTCTCTTTATGGGTCATCTTTTGCCTCGCGTCTCTACAGTTTGCACCGATAGCTTCTGCACGGTAAACCGCTTTCCCTTGCGATGGGTGTTGAGGTACATCGTGTTGCCTCTTTGCTGTGGATATGCTATCATGCCTCTAAATTGCTGCAACGGTGGGGGTGCCGAGAAAGGATGGTGTTTGTGCGCAAATCGCTGCTTTTCCTGTGGTTATTGATTGTATCAGGATGCCGGATGGCGCTGCCGCAGGAGATGGACTTCTCTCACGCGGTCATCACCGGCAACTATCGCCAGTCGGCGATTCACCGCATCGCAGCGCGAGAACTGCAGCGTTATCTTGCCAGCCTGAGCGGAAACCTCCTGCACATGGAAGAGCGCAAGTATCCCTCTACCTATCCCGTAGCAATCCACCTCCTTTCAGAGGACACAGGCATTCCCTTGACTGTCGAACTGGTTCGGATGGGGCTGTTCCGCAACCGGACCGAAGCGAAAGAGCAGGTGCGGCGATGGTTTGGTGACGCATGGGCAAGCGAGGACGCCTTCCTGCTAACTGCTTATCGTCGAAGCGGTCGTTGCGTGCTGCTCATCATCGGCCGACAGCCGAGGGGTGTACTGTACGGGGTCTACACTCTGCTGGAAAAGCTGGGCGTTGGATTTACCCTGGGGGGAGATGTATTGCCGCCCAAACGGGTGCACCTTCGTCTTGCGCCGTTCACCCAGCTCTGGAAGCCCGCCTTCGCCATACGCGGTAGCCTGCCCTGGTTCAACTTCCTGAACAGCCCCACCACGTGGAACATCGAGGATTACCGCTTCTTCTTTGACCAGATGGTGAAGATGAAGGCAAACTTCGTGGGCTTCCACAGCTACGACTTCGAGCCGTTCTGCGCCTACCGGTGGGAAGGCAAGCTGACAGGTGGCGAACCGCTGGTTACCTCCACCGATTACAACTGGGGACAGGTACGCGGTTTAACCACCGCCGAGTTCGGTTTCGGCACCGGAGAGAGCTTTGAGGAACCTCGCTTTGGTTCGCGCGCTACACTGGAGGCAAGCAACCGCGAAGAGGCTATCCGCCGGGCACAGAAATTGCTCGCCGATGCGCTGACGTACGCAAAGAAGCGCGGGCTGAAAGTGGCGCTGGGCTTTGAGCTGCACGGGGACCCCACTGACCCGCTGACGCAGCACCATCTGGAAGCGCGCCTGCGTGCACTCCTCCAGCAATACCCTGTGCTGGACTATGTCTGGTTGTGGCAGGCGGAGGGGTTAGGCAGCGGGAGCCCACTTCCCCCGCCCCAGTCGCGCTTGAACGTCCTGCGTGAAGAGTGGCGACAGCATTTTGCCTATCTGGGCGACGAACGCCGTATCCATGAAGCCACGCGCATCACTGCCTATCTGCTGCTGGCACACCGTATTCTCAAAGCCATCGCCCCGCAGAAACGGCTGGTGGTCGGCGGCTGGGGCGGCGACCGCTGGATGCGCTTCTCGGACTTCTTCATCGGCATGGACAGGATTCTGCCGAAGGATATTATCTTCAGCGCGCTGGATAACATCGACCCCGCGTGGGAACCCGGTGTCGCACAGGCTTACGGCAGGCTTTCCCCGCAGCGGCAACGCTGGGCAATCCCCTGGTTCGAATCCGACGGCGGCGGGCTTCGGCGTGACCAGTGGGCGCCGCAGTGCAACGTACATCCCTTCTCGCGATTACTGCCGGACGCGCTACATAAAGGATGCCAGGGCATACTGGGCATCCACTGGCGCACACGCGAGGTGGAAGACGTTGCCGCATTCACCATGCGGTTCGCGTGGAACCCGCAGATGAGTGAGCAGGCTTTCTGGCAGGATTATACCCGACGTTGCTTCGGGGAGAAACGAGCCGCATCGATGGCGCGCGTGATGCAGCAACTGGATTCGCTGGGACCGCGCTGGACAGGCGGCGCAGGCCAGGTCGAGTGCGGGAGCTTTCAGTGGTTCAGCGACCCGGCGCGCCTGCCCAGCCAGGCCAATTTGCGCACCCTGCAGACGGTTCGAAACACGGTTGCCAGCCTGCACGCCCAGGCGGTGCATGAAGGGGCGACAGCTTACGCGGAGAGGCTCCGGCAGCTACTTACGACCATCGACTGGGTGGTAGCGTACGACCGCGCCGCGCTGGCTCTGTGGAACATCGAAAAGAGGGTTGCCGAAGCGGAATGGCACAGCAACGCAGGCAGGCGAGAAGAGGCACGGCGTATAGCGAAAGAATCGGTGGAAGACCTCCGTGACGCCCTCGCGCAGCTGGGCAGGGCAATGCAGCTGCGGCAAAGACTGCTGGTCACGCGCGGCGATTGGGGTGTGCTGGCTACGGTAAACGTTAAAGCGTACGCCGCCGCGCTCGGCTTGCGTGATCGCCTCTCCACGTTAAGCGGAATCCCGATAGAAATACCGCAGGTAACCGGAGCCGCCTATTTTGCCCACGCTCAGCCCGGCACCCTGCTCTTCTGCGGCGAACCCCTGACGCTGAAGGTAGCGGTAAACTTCCCCACCGGTACACCGCCGAAAGTGGAGCTGCTCTATCGTCGTGCAGGCGAAAAGCGCTTCCGAACCCTGCCGATGCGGGTGGTGAAGGGACACGTCTATCGGGCGACGATTCCGGCGAACGAGCTGGCTCCACCGGGTGTGGAGTACACCTTCCACGTACCGGGCCACCTCAACCCGCAACCCGTTTACGGCGTCACGGTTGCAGAGCCAGTGCCTTTGCCCGTATCCACGCCGTTGCGTTACGCCACACCGCCTCCACCGCCTGTCGCCGTACGAGCACAATCGACAGGTGCCTACAGGGTAATGCTCCGGTGGCGCGACCACGCTGGCAGCAAAGGCATTGTCGCCTATGAAGTGGAACGCCAACAGGAAGCAGGCGAGTTTGTCCCTGTGGCGCGCTGGTTCACCACCCATCTGATAGACGAGCCGGTGATGCCGGGCAATGTCACCTATCGCGTTCGCGCCGTAGATGCAGCCGGAGCGACCAGTGAGTGGATGACAGCGCCCGTCCGGGTTCCCGTACCGCCCCCGCCACCCGTCGTGGAGGGGGTGGTTGCCGAGGCAGGAGCGGGCAAAGTACGCCTGCGCTGGCTGCCGGTGCAGGGTGCGATCGCCTACCTGGTGGAACGACGGGATGCGCCTGAAGCGCCCTGGCGTCAGATTGCAAGGGTCGCCCGCACACTGTACGTGGATGCCCCACTCCCCGGACAAGCGTTCGCCTATCAAATACGAGCGATAGACGCAGGTGGACAGCTGGGCGAACCAGGTGAAAAGGCAATCGCACAGCCTCTGCCCGTTTCCAGCGAACCCGTGCTCTGGCTGCGCTTCGACGGGAACACAGAGGCGGCCGGTGGCTATCGCGTGCGTACCGAAGGGAGCGTGTCGTATGATACGGGAGTGGACGGACAGGCGATACGTCTGGGCGCCAGCGGCGCAGTGGTCATCGAACCCGACCCGCGCTTCCATCTAACGCGCGAACTGACGGTCTCCATGTGGGTGCGCTTCGACCGCCTCACGCAGATGCCTGTCCTTCTGGCAGCGGGACGCTGGGAAGAAGAAGGCTTTTTCCTGCAGGTGCTTCAGGGCAAAATACGTTTCTATCTGGGGCGCGGAAACGTGCTGGACGCGGGAGAGATTCAGCCAGGCAGGTGGTACCATCTCACAGCCACTTACGACATGGCAGAGATGTGCCTCTACCTCAACGGCGACCTTATTGCCACACAACCGATGAACGCCCCCGAGATCGCCCGCTGGCGGGGCGAGCTGGTCATCGGACAGTACCACGACCGCGCGGAGGTGTATCAGGTAATAGGGCTGATAGACGAAGTGCGCCTCTACGATCGTGCATTGCCCCCGGAGGAAGTGCGCGCGCTGTACGAGCCGTATGGAGGAAAATGAAATTGGACACCCGCAAACAACTGCGCGAACGCTTCGACCGCAACGATACCGCCATTCACGGCGGCAGGGGCTACTCGGAGCTCACCAACGAGAATGGCGAGCTGGCGTGGGGGGAAGCGTACATCCTGCTGGCATATATGGAGATGTATCGCGTCACCCGCGACCGCCACTACCTGCGTAAGCTGGTGGAACACTTCGACAGGGTGCTGGCGAACCGTGACGATGCACGAGGTATTGCAGACGCTTACGCAGGTAAGCCGCTGGCAGGCTGGGGAGCTACGAAGTACACACAGGGCAAATGGCACGTGTGGATTGTGCATACCGGCATGATTGCGCTCGCGCCTGCTGAGTTCGTCAGGCTGGTGAACAGAGACCGGTGGCTACAGGGGGAATTCGGGGCGAAAGCCCGGCATTACCGCCAGCGCATCGAGGAGTGCATCCGCGACGCCGAAACTTACTGGCGCGAGGGACCGGGCACAGGCGAAGGATACTACTATAGCCCCTACCTGAACGACGCCCTGCCGCTCAATCAGCAGAATATCATGGGAAGCGTGCTGGTGGAGATGTGGCGGACGACGGGCAATCGCCGTTACCGCGACCAGGCAGAGCGGTTAGCACGTTTCTTCCGCAACCGTCTGCGCACAGGCGATTCCCGCCTCTACGACTGGGCGTACTGGTACCGCCTGAACGGGGAAGCGCGGGGCAGTGAAGACATCTCGCACGCCTCGCTGAACGTGGATTTTGCCGTCCGGTGCATCGCGGAGGGCATCGTGTTCACCCGTCGCGACGGGGAGCGGTTCGCGAACACATGGTCATTGAAGGTCAAACGCCCCGATGGCACGTGGGCAGGCGAAGTAGGCGGAGATGAGGACGGGAGCGAGTACATGCCACACGCAGCCGGAATGTGGTTGGGGCTATGTCGGGTGTTGCCTCGTCCTCAGGCTCAGGCGCTCTACCGCGATGCATGGAGAGCGTTCGCCGATAAAGCCAGTTTGACCGCAGCGGAGATGGTCGGTGTAGCGCGTCTGCTACGCTACGCCTCACTGGGCTGACTTTGCCGGTTCGGGTGCCAACGCAGGGTTGACAAATCGCCGGAAGGTATTGTATAATGCTTCTCGGCAACAGGGCCCCATCGTCTAGTGGACAAGGACACCTGGTTCTCAGCCAGGAGATCGGGGGTTCGAATCCCCCTGGGGCTACCATTTTCGCCCTCCGCCTGGCGGAGGGCTTTCGCTTTATTTCACCAGCTGCAGTATCTGCCGAAACTCGTCCGTACCCGCCTGCACCAGCCACTCATAGATGACCGACTCGGCGCAGGTCACCACCACACCCGCATGGCGCAGTCTGCGCATCGCAATCTGCCAGTCCTCGCGCGAGCGTGAGCTGACCGCATCCTCTGCTACCTGTACCTGAAAGCCTGCCGCCTGCGCGTCGAGAGCGGTCTGCGTGACGCAGATATGCGCCTCCACCCCACAAAGCACCACCTGCGTCCGCTCGCTCGCCATCAGCGCGGCGCGAAACGGCTCGGAACCGTAGCAGCTGAAGCACATCTTGTCTATCGGCTCGCAACCTTCGGGAAGCACCTCGGCGATTTCGGGTATCACCCCGCCCATCCTCTGCGCGTATTGCAGGGTAGCAATCACCGGAACCTTCAACACGTTCGCGGACTGTATCAGCAGTCGGCAACCGTTAATCACCCGTTCGCGCTCAAAGAGGTTACGCAAAAACGGCTCCTGCATATCCACAACCACCAGCACCGAGCGGTCGGCTTGTAAAATCTGTGGGTGACGCATGATTGTTCCTCCCGATTAATCTAAGCTGAACTCCGCGATTGATGAACTTTGAAAAAATAGTCGCACCTATCCGATGAGCACCGCCTGACCCTCCCCCTGTGCGGGAAAAAGGATGCTG
>ERZ511473.765-NODE-765-length-40889-cov-7.565152_pt1 | contig 40889 bp, 25 predicted proteins | sample MGYA00374947_ERZ511473 | MGnify/ENA primary metagenome ERZ511473 (study PRJEB26303, sample SAMN06343854) | sediment metagenome | isolation source: hot spring sediment | place: Canada: British Columbia | collected 2012-09-26 ... | reverse complement strand
GCGCCCTATGACGCCAATACGGATTATATTTGGGCGACGCTCGATACTTATAAACAAGCATACGACGACACCATGAGTGTCATAAACACCGCAACGGATGGCGACTTCTATCAGAAGCTGGCGGCTCTGAATGACGCCGTGCAAGGACTTGAGTTAACCACGCCGTTACACACTGACGGCAGCATCAATTATGAGAATATGTTCTTCGGCTTTAACTCGAAGACTTATCTGGACAGTGTCACGAGTACGTTCGGTAGGGGCGTTCATATGGACATGGGGCCCAATTTCCGGGTTTCGGCTAGTAGCTTCGGGATTCAGGCACGGGCAGGATTTCCTGAACGCGGCGGCGGCATTACCATGTACGGATCCAATGACAATGAAACCTGGACCCGGTTGACGCCGGGAGTGACCCCCGTGTCAGCAGACATGCACACGTTGACGGTGTCGCCGGAGCTCCAGAATGAGCAATTCCGTTTTCTGAAAATCCAAATGATTGATAAGCCGTACGACGCTCCCTTCACTGAGTTGTCCGAGTTTCGGATCTTCGGGAAGCGTCACGAGGTCATCAACAAGATCGCATCGGTCTCCATCGGCTCGGAACAGGCCTTCGGAGGGCGGATCGTCATGGGAGACACGGCGAAATTGTCCTTCCAATCGACGGAAGCCATTCAGAATGTGAAGGTTGCGATTCAGGGTGTACCCGCGACCGTTCATTCGGAGGATGGCCTGAATTGGACAGCCGAAGCGGTCATGGTACCGGGTACGGCGCCCGGCACGGTGTTATTTAAACTAAATTATCAGACGCTGGAAGGTATGGATGCCCCGGAAACGTTGTTCGTAACCGACGGGTCTCGCATGATACTGGTGGATGAATCGGACGTGATCCGCGATGTGACGTCAATCACTGAAGTAACCGATTCCTCCGGCAGATCGCCGTCTGACGCTATCGCAGTGGCGAACAATTTGTTCGATGGCAATCCGAGTACGGGGACCGATTACCGCTTGAATGGCAGCGGCGCCGGAGGATGGGTTCAATTTGACTTCGGGCAAGGCGGATATGCCCAATTGAAGTATGTGGAGCTGCTGGCAAGGCAAGACGGATATTATACTAGAATCAACGGTACGGTCATTCAGGGCTCCAATGACAATGAGACATGGAAGACCCTCTCCACAGGAGCGGTCTCCACGAAGGACTGGCAGTTCTTGTCGATTAGCGATAATACCCCTTACCGGTATATTCGCATTACCAATGGGAATAGCTGGTTCGGAAATATGTCCGAAGTGAGATTTCACGGAACGTCCAAGGTGTTGACGAAGATCAGCTCGGTGTCCATCAGCTCGGAGCAAGCCTTACTCGACCGGATTGAAACCGGCGATACGGTGAATCTGGCCTTCACTTCGATGGATCCGATCCATACGGTCAACGTGAAGATTCAGGGCGTAGATGCGACGGTCAAGTCGGAAGACAATATCAACTGGACGGCGGAAGCGGTGATGGGTTCCCATGCAGCTCCGGGACCAGTAGATTTCAGCATCAATTACCAAACGTCCGAAGGGTTGGATGCGCCGGCAAAAACCTCTACTACCGACGGATCTTCCTTGACCCTGGCCGATGGATCGGACTTGATCAACGGTGTGACGTCCATTGCGGATGTGACTGATTCCTACGGCAGATCGTCGTCGGACGCGATTTCAGTGGCGAACAATTTGTTCGATGGCAATCCGAACTCGGTGACCGATTATCGCTTGAACGGCAGCGGAGCTGGGGCGTGGGTCAAATTTGACTTCCGTGGCGCTAAAGCGAAATTGAAGGTTGTGGAGCTTCTGGCAAGGCAAGACGGATACTACACCAGGATCAAGGGTGCAGTTATTCAGGGCTCCAACGACAATTCGAACTGGACGACGATCTCACCGTCAGCGGCATCTACGAAGAACTGGCAGACTTTGACGATTAACGACGATACCTCCTATCGGTATATCCGCATTATCAATGGGAACGCCTGGTTCGGGAATATGGCCGAAGTGAGATTCCACGGCGATCTGATTTATGATTATGATGAAGCTTACTTTGATTCCATTGTGCTTGCGCCGGACGGTTATACCAAAGGCAGCTACTACATGTATCAACAAAAAGTGAAAGAGATCAAGGCGAAATTGGCGAATCCGGAAGCCAATAAAATGGCCATCCTGAATGAATTGCTGCAGGCGAGCTCGATACTGGTGCCGGTAAGCGCCATTACATCTTCTATGGTGACGGCTAATACGGTGTCGTGGGACGGCAAGGCCAGTGCCGCTGCGAACGGTTGGCGCGCTTTTGACGGCGACCCGAACACGTCCCCTGACACCAAAACAGCAGCCGGTTGGGTAACTGTTGACTTGGGCGAAGGCAACGCCATAACGGTTAACGGCATCAAGTTTATACCGCGCTCCGGCAATGCAAACCGAATGAATGGAGCGCTGATCCAAGGCTCCAATGACGGGGTTAACTTCAACACCTTGCATACCATCAATGGTGTTTCCGCTCAGGAGTGGTATACGCAAGCGATTAACAACCAAACGGCATACCGTTATCTGCGATATTACACGCCGAATGGTTTTGCCAACGTTGGGGAGTTGCAATTCCTCTCTGTGGATCGCACGTTGTTTGCGCTCTTGCTGAACCAAGCGGATCAGGTTATTGCCGACCACTATACGGCAGACAGCTACGCGGCGTTGCAAACGGCGGTAACGAACGCGAAGTCGGTTGACGCCAATGCGCAAGCAAGCCAGAGCGACGTCGATTCGGCCGCAGACAGCCTGAAGACGGCCTTGGACGGCTTGATTTACATGATTACGGCCTCCCTCGATCCCGCGGAGCCGAATGGTACGAATGTCTGGTATACGGCGGGACCGATTATCGTCGCATTGTCGACTTACGGCAGCGCGGAATACAGCTTGGATGGCGGGGAGACATGGCAGGACTATACAGAATCGCTGATGTTCAACCAGGAGGGCAAGTACACGGTCAGCTACCGATCCCGGAACGAGGCGGGAATTGCGGGGGATGTTCAGATGGTCGACGTCAATGTGGATATGACGGCTCCGATCACGACAGTCGCCGTATCGCCTGCGGAACCGGATGGACTGAACGGTTGGTACGCGCATCCGGTTACGTTCTCCTTGACTGTGAACGACAATCTCTCAGGCGTGGCCAAGACGGAATATAGTTTGGACGGCGGCAGCACTTGGCAAGCCTATACGGAGCCGGTCATGATCACTCAGGACGGCAAGTATACCGTGAGCTACCGCTCCACGGACATCGCCGGCAACGTGGAGACGGACAAATCGATCAGCTTCGATCAGGATACGACAGCCCCGACGATTACGGTAACCGGTCTGGAATATGGCACGTACGTCGATTCGATGGATATCACGCCGATCGTTGCGCTTGACGATAATTTGTCCGGAGTCGATAACAGCAAGACAACGGTCACGTTGGATGGGTATGCCATTCAGCTAGGAGAAACCATTCCGCTATATACACTGCCGCTTGGCTCGCACACCCTGATCGTAACCGCAAGCGACTTGGCGGGGAACACAAGCAGTGTGACGGTGACATTCGAGACGATGACCAGCATCGATGCTCTGAAGGAATTAGTCACACGGTTCGAGAACGCCGGCTGGATTGATAACGCAGGCATTGCAAGTAGCCTGCAGAGCCAATTGATTGAGAATGCATTGAAAGCTTTCGTGAACCATGTGAAGGCGCAAGATGGCAAGCATATCAGCAATCAAGCCGCACTATACTTGCTTCGGGACGCTGAGTATTTGTTGAACAATCAAGAATAATTAGCAAACATGTATTCACTCCGAGCCGGCACAGACAGCAAGACGTCAGTGCCGGCTTGGGATTTTAAGGGGGTGATTCCGATGTAACAGCATAATCAGAAAGTAATATGTAAACGCTTCCAAAAATGTGAGAGCACATGAGAAAGTACCATAGTATTAATTGAAGGGAGGAACTTGTAGTAAATTGCTCCAAGCGATGAGTTTAATCTGGTAGCATGCATGGAATTTTCGTTGAAAAAAAGGAGGACAATGACATGAATCTCTTCAAGAAGAATAGTTTTTCCCACAGGATTGTTTCCGGCATTCTTTGTTTGGTGTTCGCGATGACGACCTTTCTCGGGGTCGGCAGCCAAACGGCAAATGCGGCGATTTCGCCGCTGATTACTTCTTATAAGCCGCAGGTAGTAAGTACGTCTGCAAATGTGTCCTATACGAATTCCTCCGGGAACACGATAACAGGAACCATTCACCATCCTGGCATTGCAATGAGACAGGCGGATTTGGATAACATGCGCGATCACGTAAGAGCGGGGGATGAGCCTTGGAATACGGCGTTTAATGCCTTTGCCGCCGACTCCCAATCCAGTAAAACGCCAAGAATCTATTATGAAGATGTTTATATCTTCAAGCACATTCAAGGGCCTTGGGAATTTACCGACCCCGAGGGTAACAAGTACAGTAATCCCAGCGAATATGTAGGAGCGCGTGCCAACACCGATTCTGAAACCGCTTTCACGCAGGCGATTATGTGGTATATTACCGGCGATGAAACGTATCGCGCCAATGCCATGAAAATCATCAGAAATTATTCTAAAGCAGAGGATGTTGTTCAACATTGGCAATTCCGATTTGCTACGATGAGTTATCTGCTCTCGGCAGCGGCGGAAATCCTGCGCTATTCCGATACGCCTACGGAGATTCTGAAATGGACAAATGCGGATACAGCGAAACTTACCCATCTCATGGACATCGTTTCCGTCACTTATAACGCTCATGGATTCTTTATGAATCAGCATCAGTTTACGGTAATGGGAACGATGGGAAGAGCGATCTTCACCAATAACCTGCAACTTTACGATGAGGCTGTAGAGGCTGCGACCGTAAATGCCGCAGGCGATCAAGGGGGAAGAAACGGTTCCATTATGCATCAGATGCGTTGGATGACGACAAATGAGCAGACAGGAGCGGCGTTGGATTCGGCGGATTACCATGTACAGGCTATCGAAATGGGGCGCGATGTAGGGCATTCCTACGCCAATATCGCTGGACTGTCTACATTGGCGCGGACCATCTATACCCAAGGCACGAAGGTTGACCCGGCAACCGGAGCGAGGTCTACAGCCTCCAATGCGGTGAATGTGTTCAACTTCCTGAACGACCGGCTGCTGGCAGGAACCACTTATCTGCTCAAGTATCATCTTGGTTACGAGGTGTTATGGACGCCAGCATGGGCAAACCAAAACAGTACGATCCAATATTTTGTTACAATCAACGCAAACGGCAGAGGCAGAATCGATGCGTTCTACAGTGTTTTATATAACTATTACAAATATATCGAAAATCGAGATATGACTGGGGAGAAGTACAAATATTTGGCCTATGCCTACGAAACGAGAATGCCTGAGGTTGCGTTTAAGGATTATCCGCTTTTCATGCTGCTGTACACGCCTGATGCGGCCAAGACAGTCGGCTTGAGCAACAAGATCACGTTAGGCTCGATTACGGGATTGACGGCAACGGCGGCGGGTGCGAATACGATCTACTTAAGCTGGGCGGGTGTGCCGAATGCGCTGGGGTATAACATCTACCGGTCCACAGATCCGAATGGCACCTTTACCAAGATTAGCAGCGCCCCCACTGCAGCGACATTATATCGCGATACAAACTTGACGCCTGATACGACCTACTATTATCAGGTAGAAGTAGCCGGAGGATCGAAATCCGATGCTGTATCTGCAACTACAGGAGGAACTTTGGGGACTGCTTCGGTCAGATTCAGCAACGCCGCCACTGACTTGTATATCGATGGGATGGGCAGAACGACCAATGGTTCCGCCACCGGACAATGGAGCTCCAGCACCAGCAATAATCAGCGGTGGATTGAGGAAATTGACGGGAGCTATGTGCGATTTAAGAATGTCGCAACCGGACTATACCTGGACGGCATGGGCCGCACGGCCAACGGCTCCACTGCCGGACAATGGAGCTCCAGCACCAGCAATAATCAGCAATGGTCCGTTTCGATCGAAAGCAACAATGTGCGGATCCGAAACAGAGCTTCGGGGCTATATCTGGACGGGATGGGCCGTACGACCAACGGGTCTGACCTAGGCCAATGGGGAGGAAGCAGCAGCTCCAACCAAAGATGGCAGATTGTAAATTGAGTATACGGAATGCATTGGCGAAAGATAAGGCCGATAGCGGCGAGCTCGAGGCAGACAGAGGCATCATGGATGGTTATATTGATCAAGTGAGAGACCAAGCCGGAAAATTCTTTACGCCTGAACAAGCGGAAAACCTGATCCGGTGGGCGCAAATTCTAGTCTAACAGAAAATAAATAGCAAAAGTGAAGGCCGACGAGATTATTGGTTTGTCGGCCTTCACTTTTATCTTCAAGGGGGACTGTCAAAATAACTCCTACGTTCCGATTTAGGGGGAAAAGGGGTGAGGGATCCGTTTATCGTGCGCGCCGGGACATGATCGTATGGGAGTCCTCTGACCTGGTACCATCATTGACTCGACAGTCATTGCCCACAACGGTGCTACTACCGTTATTCCAAGGATGAAACGTCCAAGAATATCCGGGCCGAAAAAGGTACATCGCTGTAAAAAGACTCATTTTCCCATCTGCATGCTCCGGTTTTGGAGGCAGAACACCATGAACTTTAGTCAATGTCTTTCACTCTAAACAACGGCAGGAAGAGAACAATATACAAAAAGGTCTTTAGGCAGGAATGCGGGCTCCGTTTTCTAGATACGTAACCAGGTAGAATTCAATAACAAAAGAAGTGTGTTCGATTGTCTCCTACACTGCAAACGAAAGGGATGTTAGAGTTTTGTTTGAAAGCGCTATCGAAATTCATTATAAGGAGTCGATCAACACATGAAGAGATTAGGAATTTTAGGTTTAATGCTTGCATTGGTTTTTAGCACAGTAACAGTGGCTACAGATCAAAAGGTACATGCCGCTGATACACCGGCTAATCCCATTGAAAAGCCAGGCTGGGAACTGACGAAAAACGATGAATTTAACGGCACTACACTGGATGAAAGCTTGTGGGTCCCCAGGTATTTGGGTTTCAGAACACCGCTAGATCGAGGGAATGCGGATTATTATTTTAAAGATGGAAGTATTGTACTTAGAGTGACGGAGTCTATGCCAACATATTTTACGAGTGGCAGCAGCATGAAGGTGTCCAGTATACAAACCGCTCAAGGGGATTTTCACCAAGGAAGCTATGTCAAGGATCATGACGAGCCATATAAATCCAACTTCTCTCAGCAATATGGATATTTCGAAATTCGGGCCAAGAGCCAGTCTGATCTTTCCGGGCATTCAGCATTTTGGTTGAATACCGACGACCCGACGATATATCAGGAAGCGACAAGAAATACATCCAACCAACTTGAAATTGACGTATTCGAGAATTATCAGCAGAATAAATTTAAATTTAACTTACTTAATCCCAAAGGTACATCCGGAGTAAATAAGTCTTATGCCAGCACATATCCCTTTGATTTTTCCGTTGATTATCATATCTACGCGGTGGAATGGGATCCGGATAATGTGAAATATTATGTCGATAACCAATTGGTTCATACCCACAGCGCCTCTAACCTTCTGAAAAAACAAATGTTCGTTTACTTATCCCTCTACGTGAATACATGGGGCGGGGATTCCACACCGACTTATCCTGCCGAGTTCGCAATCGATTATTTCCGGGCTTATCAGAAATTACCGCCTAAGGTTGAAGCCGAACAGATGACGTTAACCAATTATACGGTGAACTCCGATACCTCCGCTTCGAACGGTCAATTGATTAAAGTCAATGAGAATCAGACGGGTACGGCTGCCTTCACTTTTACGGATGAACCAGGCTATTATAATCTCGAAACAGCTTATTATGATGAGAATGATGGCAGCTCCACCTATACATTATCCGTGAACGGGGTACAGCAAGATAGTTGGACGGCCAATCAGGATCTTGGACATGCAGGTGTAGACAGTACGAATCAGGTCATACGCACAACGCCTGGTGTATTTCTGAACAGTGGAGATGAAATTAAACTCACAGGCAGCTTTAATGTTTGGGAATATGCAAGATTAGATTATGTGGAATGGGCCCCCGACATCTTAAGCGGAGGAATCTACAAAATCAAAAATCTGGATTCCGGCAAATATCTCGATACCGGCGCGGATGGTACAATCAGCCTTGCTTCCAATTCGATATATGACGATCAGGACTGGATTGTTTCCCTAGATGCATCCGGCTATTGGACAATTGAGAATGCAAGGACGGGACGTTATTATCTGGATACCGAGACGATCAACAACAGTGTGATCTATAACTCGGGTGAAATCACAGATGAGTCGTTATGGAGCTTAGAAAAAGACGCAAGCGGCGGCTACCGCATCAATAATAAAGCAACCGGCAGAGACTATATGTACGCAACTTCGGCAGATGAATTAAAGTGGAATACAGGATCTACGGATTCTAGTACAATCTGGGTATTTGAATAGAAATAAGAATACCGGGTCTTAAAGGATCGGAATCGCCTCAGCGGGCATTCCGATCCTTTAACATGTCATTATATATTTTTGTGCTCCAATAACATCCGCAATATAGCGTTATTTTTATAACATTAGAGAAGGACAAAGAAATCGGGTATCGTTTGGCTGGTTATCCACACTGACACGTCTATAAGCAAAATATAAGAGTCCGTTCACTCAAATTCATGTTTCCATTAGAAGACAAATAAATCCACCCCAGTTGAACAGGTAAAGAAAACTTCAATATATATAATCATTCTAAAAAAATCGGAGTAAGCGTCAAATACTCCTGGATATTCTAATATTTATCATTACAGCCGCATGTTTTAAGCATCGAACATAAAAAATGCAATAATACATCAAAAAGTGATATGAAAACGCATTCATTTTCATGTGGGAAAGTTCTTATAATAATATATAGTCGACTAACTTTTCTGTAGCCCGGGCAAAAATTAGCACAATGAAAGGAATGATACTTAATATGAAAAGATCTTTGATGGTAATTTGTTCTGTTTTATTGTTATTCTCATCCATCATTTCATTCGGGGCGGTTCCTAGTCCTAGTAAAGCAGCCGTAACCGTATCGTATATCGATACTTCTAAATCGACTTACAACGATAAGCTGGTAATGATGGTCGACGGAGAGCCTTTCTATCATAGCGGCATCCAACATAGGGGTGATATGCTGAAATACAACTTGGGCTGGACGGATGAAGAGTTGAAGGCGGAGCTGAAGATGATCAGCGAAGACGGATTTACTGTTGTGAATGTCCCGATCTGGTGGTCGATGGTGGAACCTTCGAAGGATAACTTCGACTGGACGGAGCTTAATAAGTTCATCGATTGGTGCGAGGAATTCAATATGAAGTTTGAGCTCCTGTGGTTCTCGCACGAGTCCACCGGTCATTCCATTTCGTATCGCCTCCCGGATTATGTGAAGAACGATTATCAATACGTTCTGAAATCCGATGGCACAAGATTGACGCGGAACGGTCATTATTTGTTAGACAAGACCGATCCCAACTTGCTTGCAAGAGAAAAGGTTGTACTCGGCCAGGTCATGAGTCATCTTGCTTCATATGATACCAACCATACAACGATCGGTATACAGATCACTAATGAACCGAATGTAGCGAATATGCAATGGGGCGCCTCCTCTGACCGCAGCTACAGCACTTACAGCAACGACCTGTGGAATAACGGCGGTTATACTGAAGCAGCTCAATTCCGCAAGGATGTGCTGTTGAATTACCTTAATGAATTAGGTAAAGTGGTTAAGCAATCCGACTATTCCGTATATACCCGGGTCAATGTCGTTGGTGACGCTGAGCCGATAACCGAGAATGAAGACCTTAAAGCGCAAGGATTATCGTATATCGATTTATTTGGAGATGATCCTTATTCGACAAGCAATGACCTTCTGTATAATTATGGAAAGGATGGCTTCTGGGCTCAGGGAACAAACTTCCCGATGATTATGGAGAATTATGGAGGACATGCTTCCACCGACATCCATAAGTTTAACGCCATTGCAGGCAATACGGTTTATAACCTCTACGGCGCCACCGACCCGTATGACGCGGACGGCAGCAGTTCTAATCATGCTTTGTACGATTACGATCCAGATACACATGTGGTGACTCGTAAGGCCGTCACCTTCAAAGTCGCAAACTTGAATCACATGCTGAATAAGATCAGCCGGGATATTGCTACCAAGAGCCCGGTAGAACGAGGCGGCTCCAAGCTGCAGACGTTCAACCGCAATGCCACGACAGAGGTTACTAACATCACGAAGCCTTTGAATAGACTAGATGTAACCTTCACGACAACGAGCGGCGGACAAGGGATTGCTGTCCAACGAAGTGCATCGGAGTTTGCTCTGCTTAGCACACAGGCAACCACTTACACCTTGCCGGGAAGCTACGGTGTCGTAGGAACCGTTGAAGCTGGACATTACGACAGCAACGACGTATGGGTAAGCACGGGGTCCAAAGCTTATGATACGTCAACCGGAGATATTGTCATCAACTTGAATGCAGGCGAATGCGTCCGAGTGCTGTTCAGTAGTGTAAACCTAACTGAAATCGTAAGCGGAGCAACCTACAAAATTAAACATGCGGATTCCGGGAAATACCTCGATACCGATGCGGATGGTGTGGTCAGCCTTGCTGCCAATACAACCTATGACGATCAGGATTGGATCGTGACCCAAGATGCATCCGGCGATTGGACCATCGAGAATGTAAGAACAGGACGCTATTATCTGGATACTGAACCGAGCAATATCGTGATCTGGAACACGGGCGGCACGATCTACGACGATGCGTTATGGAGCTTCGAAGAAACAACTGACGGTTACCGCCGAATAAATAATAAAAAAACCGACAGAGACTATCTGTACGGAACTACGGCAGATGAAGTAAGGTGGAATACGGGATCTACGGATTCCAGCACGGTTTGGATTTTTGAGCCGAAATAAGAATACCGGGTCAACCTTAAAGGATCGGAATCGCCGGACTGGCATTCCGGTCCTTCAATCATTAGTCGAATATAAGGCCGGAGTTGGCATTCCGATATTATCTTTAGGCTGTGTAAAGTTCAAAATTATAAGAAGTGTGTTCGATTGTCTACTGCACATTTCGACAAATCGACTGTACGATGTGCTGTGTAAGCGTTATCTAACTATACAAGGAGTTGATGAACAAATGAAGAAAGAAAACAGCAATGCAAATTCTTGTTTTAAAAGAATGGACTTTAATTTGTCGCGAGGGCAAATGATGAGGATCGGACGAACTTTTTGTGCAGCCCTTTTGCTATTCACATCTATCATTGCAATCGGATCGTTTCCTGATCCTGCGGAAGCGGCGGTAACCCTCGTAAGCGGAGCAACCTACAAAATTAAACATGCGGATTCTGGGAAGTACCTTGATACCGATGCGGATGGTGCAGTCAGCCTTGCTTCCAATTCAATTTATGACGATCAGGATTGGATCGTGACCCAAGATGCATCCGGCGATTGGACCATCGATAATGTAAGAACAGGACGAGAGTATTTGAATACCGATCCGAGCAATATAGTGACTTGGAACACGGGCGGCGGGATCTACGATGATGCGTTATGGAGCTTCGAAGAAACGACTGGCGGTTACCGCATCAATAACAAAGCAACCGACAGAGACTATCTCTACGCAACAACGGCAGATGAAGTAAGATGGAATACAGGATCTACCGATTCTAGCACGGTTTGGATTTTTGAGCTTGTACAGTTTGGAGAAACTATAATACAACCCGATGACCCCAATATAGAGTATTACGGCCGTTGGGACAAAAGTGCCTCCGCTTCCTATCACAGCTATTGGGGCGGAGCATACTTAAAGGTCAGGTTTACTGGTACGAGTGTCGAACTTAAGTTGGACAAAGCGACTACACTTCTTGTGAATATCGATGATACCGGCGACAGAATGTTCAGCAATGTCAATGGGACCGTTAATTTAACACCTACTCCGCTGTCCTTGGGGACGCATACACTAAGGGTAGCAGCTCAATTTGATACAAAGGAAATCGTATTTAAAGGATTGGTTCTTGATCCGGGCGCAACAACGGAAGCACCTTTGGTTTCTAACAATAAGATCATTGAGTTTATAGGTGATTCAATTACGACGGGTGCAGACAATCCGTATGGGGATGGAGATGCATTCGCATGGTTGGCAGGCGACTTGTTAGGCGCCCAGCATACTCAGATTTCAGATCCCGGTATAGCGCTTGTGGACGGATACGGTGCGCATTCTGTAGGAATGGAATCTGCATATTATAAACTGCAAACACCTAATTACTCAACAACGACAAACTGGAACTTTTCAAACTATACGCCAGATGCCATTGTTATAAACCTTGGCTCCAACGACTATTATACAGATATCGATCCGGCTCTTTTCCAGAGTCGTTACATTGACTTCTTAGCAGACGTTAGGAACATATATCCGAATGCTGAAATATTCGGGATAAGACTGTTCAACGGTTGGTTTGAGACTGAAGTTAAAAATGCTGTAGATGCCAGAATCGCTGCGGGTGATACCAAGGTTCACTATGTTGATACCACAGGGTGGCTTGAAGGGTATGGTAGTCCCACGACCGAAGACTATGTCATAAAAGATTCAGGCGTGAGTGTTCACCCATCACGTCTAGGGCACGTTAAGGTTGCTAAAAACCTGGCTCCTATTTTAGATCCATACTTAAATCAGTCTTTCACCCAGGTTAGAGTAGAAGCTGAGGACATGTCTCTGTCAAATTACGAGGTAGAGAGTAATGAAGATGCCTCCTTCTTGAACAATATTAGAGTCCCTTCGTCAGGTACAGGAACGGCAAGTTATACATTTACAGAGGCTACAGGCACGTATGATCTTCAAGTCAACTATTTTGATGAGAATGACGGAGCATCTACTTACAGCCTGTATGTGGATAATACCCTTGTCGGTTCATGGACCGCAGACCAGGATTTAGGCTCCGCTGGCCCGGATTTGAGCGTATTAACAGCTAAGATGTTCTCAAATGTTAGTATCTCACAAGGCAGCGTGATCAAGATCGAGGGTGCTTTTGATAATTTTGAGGCGGCACGTATTGACAGGCTGAAAATCTTCAGCCAATAGATCATGCGGATATCCTAATTCGACGGGCTCAAATCGTGATCTCCTCTGACCGCAGCTACAGCACCTACAGCAACGACCTATTTCTTTGGAGATGATCCTTATTCGAAAATGTTAAAAATAATTTCAAACGATAAGCGAGGTGTACCATGTCTTTATCAAAACTTCCTCTTGTTGAACCGATAGCCGTGCTTAGAGGAGATTATCCGGATCCCTCCCTTGTGCGCGTTGGACATGATTATTACATGACCCATTCTTCCTGTATGTATGGTCCGGGGTTACAAATCTGGCATTCGAGCAATCTCACGGATTGGATTCCAATTGGTTATGCGCTTGAATCCTATATTGGAGATGTTTGGGCTCCTGATTTGGTGTATGTGAATGATCGGTTTTACATCTATTTCCCGGCCAATGACACCAATTATGTTATTTATGCAGATAGGGCAGAGGGTCCGTGGAGCACGCCTATCGATCTAGGTGTAGGCGGTATCGATCCCGGCCACCTGCTTGGCGATGATGGAACCCGATACCTGTTCCTAAACTTCGGCAGGGTCGTTAAGTTGTCTGCAGATGGTTTGAACGTGGCTGATGATGCTATGATTCGTGTTTATGACGGATGGGAGATACCTGTGGAATGGGCTACAGAAGGGAAGGCGCTTGAAAGTCCCAAGCTATTCAAGAGAGGTCCTTATTATTACATGGTTAGTGCCCAAGGCGGCACTGCTGGACCTGCAACAAGCCACATGGTCATCGTAGCCCGAAGCAAAAGTCCGTTAGGAACTTGGGAGAACTCTCCTCTGAATCCTCTTGTCCACACTTGGACGAAGGAAGAACGCTGGTGGTCCAAGGGGCATGGCACGTTGTTCGATACACCGGACGGAAAATGGTACATTGTTTATCATGCATACGAAAAGGACTATTATACACTAGGCAGACACACTTTGCTGGATTCGGTGGAATGGACAGATGAAGGTTGGCCGAGGCTAGCAGGTGCAACTAACGAAGACAAACGGTTAGATGATGGGCGTTCACCTGCACTGTCCGATGATTTCATGGACCATTCATTGGGGTGGCAGTGGCGGTTCTACAAAGAATTTGACCCCGGACAGTACGAGGTTGGGGATGGCGTATTGAAACTTCGTGCAAAAGGCAATACACCGGCAAATTCCGCTCCGCTCGTGTGCATTCCACCAGATCAATCCTACGAAGCCGAAGTTCGTATGAAAGTAGGGTCTGGGGCGGAGGCTGGCTTAATTCTGTTCTATAATGAACGTTGTTATGCAGGAATCGGCTTTAACGAACATGAAATTTTTCGGTTGCGGCGTGGAGCCCGAGGGTTTATTGTATCGGGGGCGGGAAGCTTGCTTCATTTGCGCTTAAGAAATGAGCAGCATACAGTGTCCATGTACTATAGCATCGATGGAACGGAGTGGACAAAGTTCCCAGCCTCCATGGACGTATCCGCATATCATCATAATGCGTTTGGCGAATTTGTGAGTTTGCGTTTAGGCTTTTATGCGGCAGGGCAAGGAGAAGTTGAAATCTCTTCGTTCCATTATAAGGCGATTTAAGTATGAAAACGGGAGGCCATCGTGATAAAAAGAAACAGTTTTATCCGCACTTTTCTACTCGCCTTTATTCTTATTATTGTAATTCCGGTAACAATTCTAGGTGTCGTTATTTACAACAACTATATCGATTCTTTATTACAGAATACAACAAACCAAGTTTTGCAATCCTTGAGGCAAGCATCGAAAGGAATGGAGGACGAGGTGGCGGGATTAACCAGGAATGCGATAAAGATCTCAAAGGACGACACACTCTTGGAATTAGCTACTGAATATCATAGAGCGGGCGATGATCTTACAAAGCTTGAAATAAAAAATAAGATCGATTCCAGAATTGACTTCTCGCTCGTTCAATTATACAGCACCGAGACGGTGCTTTTTGTCTATAAGGATAAAGGTGCCTATTTTTATAATAAAGGTCCCACAGTCGAAATAGATCAGATCAAAGGAATGAATTGGTACAAGCAGGCCGTGGAAAATAAAGGAATGTTGTACTATGACATCATTGAAACTTATAGCGATTTTTTCCAAAAAAAATACGTATTTAATTTCGCATACGCTCTTCAAAATTATTGGGATACAGATGTTGAATTAGTCGCAATCTCCTTTAATATTAATGCTTTTAATGGGATTATTTCTGGGGAGGCTGTAAATCAAACAGGGAATTATATGGTTCTGGATCAGGATGGAAAAATCATTTTTTCCAGAGTTCAAGACAGGATTGGCAAAAGCATTGAAGAAACGGGATATTCCCGAAATATGCTCGGAAATAGTCAAGGGTCTTATATCGAGACGGTGGACAACGAGAAGATGTTAGTTACTTCGTATTCACTTTCCAAGTATGGATGGGTCATTGTCAATATGATCCCTTATGATGAATTAACGGATGACGTGAATCAATATACCAAATATGGATTGTGGATAGGTTTGCTGCTGTTTTTATTATTTATTGTATTTTCTTTCATATTTTTTAAACAAATTATTATTCCCATTCAGCATTTAATTGTGAAAATGAAAAATGTTGAGAAACTAGGGGATTTCAATCAAACCGTAGAAATAAAAGGGAGAAACGAGATTTTTTATTTGGGTCATGCATTCAATAAAATGATGCATGAGATTCAATCCCTTATGAACGAAAGGGATCTGAAAGAGCAGGAGAAAATTAAATTTGAGATTGAAGCGTTGCAGTCTCAGATTAATCCCCACTTTTTGTTCAATACGTTAAGTTCCATTCGACTGATGGCTATTGTAGCGAAGTCCGAGAATGTAAAGAATATGTTGGAGGCGTTTATTAAGTTGCTCTCCAACACACATAAAGACGCTCAAAACATCATAACCATCGAGGAAGAAATGGAGAATCTGAAACAATACATTTATATTATGAAATATCGGTACGGAAACAGTTTTGCTGCAACTATAGAGATTGAGGAAGAGATTAAGGAATATATGATACTTAAGCTGTTGATCCAACCCATTGTCGAGAATGCCATCCTACACGGTATGAGTGATCTGGATCGACAAGGTAAAATAGAGATACAAGCGTGGGCAAACGAAAAATCGATTATGATTTCGGTTAGGGATAATGGAAATGGTATGAATGAAAAGCAGATTGAAGAATTACTGTCGAAGCCTGAAAACAACGAAAAAGGGTTTACCGGGATCGGGGTCCAAAACGTGGACCGGAGAATCAAATTGAATTATGGTGATAATTATGGGGTCATTATCGATAGCGAAGAGGACATTTACACCGAGATAAGAATGATTATTCCCAAGATCAAAAGGTAAAGGAGGAGGATTATATGCTAAAAGTAATGATTGTAGATGACGAATCGGTCTTTCGGTTGGCATTGAAGTCGCTCGCAAGCTGGGATGACCTTGAGCTCGACATTGCATTGGAAGCGGAGAACGGTAGAGAAGCGTTGAATCTTTTTAAAGAAAACCCGGATATCGATATTATGATTACTGATATTAACATGCCGATCATGGACGGCTTTGATTTGATTTCTCATATGAAGGAGATATCTCCTAAGACACGTATCATCGTTCTAAGCGCATATGACGATTATAGCTTGGTGAGACAAGCATTCAAGCTGGGCGCTCATGATTATTTACTCAAAACAGATTTGAATACAGATTCAATCCGGCGAATCATACCCACTGTTGAAAACCATGTTAAGGAAAACGTAGAGAGAGATAAGGACTACAGATATACGCTTAAAGAAGTGTTCCTGAAGGAATTGTTACTTGAAAAAGAAGTTCCGGATCCAGAACTACGGGTAGAAGAGCTGGATGTGAGGCTAGCAGGAGACAGCTTTGTTGCTTGCTTTATATGGATCGACGATTATCAAGTTTTGCATGAGAAGTATACCGGCAACGAGCTAACCTCATTCTCGAAACTGGTTGTAAACTCCCTATATCAGGTTTTGATGAACGAACGGAACGGAGAAGCGATCTGCATTTCACCGCAAGAATATGCGCTGCTTTTCTCCTTTGAGGATGATGTTCAATTGGTTATCCATCAGGAACTGAACCGGGTGTTGACTCAGGTCAAGTATTATCTGGAGAACTATCTAAATGTAAAAGCATCCATAGGAGTAAGCTCTCTTATGGATGGGCTGGAAGGGTTCCATGAAGCCTATAAACAGGCAGAAAAAAACGCCCAGTTCCGTTTAATCCTTGGGAAGGATCAAATTATTTTTACCGAGAACGTTATCGGGTATCTTCCCAATGAGGATTCAAGTGGAAAGGCAATTGATTATACAGGCTTTATGAAGTCTCTAAGGGATTTCAATCGCGAACTGGCGTTCTCTGAAATAGAAAAAGTATTCCGAGAAATTCGCCATGCAAGCCTGAATGAAGCAGGGGAAATCTATACTTACTATTTTGATTTGTTATTCCGGATCGCGAATTGGTTGGATGAGCAACAGGAGGATAAGACGACTGTTCTGGGTCGGGAAATCAGTTTTTACGATAAGATCAAATCCTTCGAGACGGTTCAGGAGATTGAAGATTGGGTTCGAGAAATCGTGCGGATTTTATTGAATTACATGAGCGACAAAAAGAATACAAAGATTAACCGCGATGTAGTGAGGGGGCAGGAGTTTATTCAATTAAACTATCACGAGGATCTAACATTAAAGATGGTTAGCGACTATGCAGGCCTTAGCGAAAGTCACTTCAGTCGAATTTTCACAAAATATACGGGATTGTGCTTCAGCGATTACCTTACCGAATTGCGGATCAATAAAGCAAAGGAGCTCATGTCCGATACGAACCTGAAGATATATGAAATTGCAGAAAAAATTGGATATTCCAATATTTATCATTTCAGCCGCATGTTCAAAAAAGTTACAGGCGTTTCTCCGAACCAATTTAAGCATCGAACCTAAAAATGCGATAATACATCAAAAAGTGACATGAAAGCGCATTTATTATATGGGGTGAACTTCTTATAATAATAGCATAGTCGACTAATGCTTTAGCAGCCCGGGCACAATCTAATAGGAGGTTAGTACCACATGAATAACATGAAAATGAAAAGGGTAGGTCTTATCGCTTTACTAACTGTCTTAATTGTAAGCGTTTTACTAACAGGGTGCGGCAATGGTAACAGTAACAGTAACAGTAACAGTAACAGTAACAGTAACAGTAACAGTAATAATGATACAAACCAGACTTCATCGGCGGGTGCAAATGAGTCTGCTGACAAAAAGTCTGAGGCAAAGCCTATTACGCTCACGATTCATGCAAATACTGACAATCTGGAAAAGAATTATAATCTGACCGAGGTTTATCAAAAGAGTCATCCGAATGTGAGCTTCGAGTTTCAAATTTCGAAGGACGATAATGCGCAAGGTTTGAAAATTAAAGCGGTAGCTGATGAACTCCCGGATCTTATGTTTTTGCATCCAGTGTGGATTCCCGGATTGAAAGACTATTTGGAGCCTTTGAACGATACGGCTGCGTACAAGCAAAACAAGTTCGCCAAGGACTTCCAGATTGATGGCAAGGCCTATGGAATTCCGGAGTTTACGTTTGGCGATTATGTCTACTACAAGAAGAGCATATTTAAGGAATATAACCTGTCCATCCCGAAAACTTGGGGCGAATTCTTAGATGTCGTTCAAACGATTAAGGATGGCGATAAGTATACGCCGATTATTATGGGCGCGAAGAGTACATGGCCGGTTTATGCGTTCAATGAATTGATGCCTCTTATCGTGGCTAACAACGGCCAGTTGTGGAACGAAATAGCCACGCAAGACGATCCGTTCAGCAAAGACAAGCCTTTCTATCAAGCTTCTGTGAAAATCAAGGAATTGTATGATATCAAGCCATTTGGCCCAGATCCGCTCGGAATATCCTCTGACCAAGCGAAAGCCATGTTCGCTGCAGGAGAAGGAGCTATGGTTACTTTTGGCGGATGGTATATGGCGCAGGCTGCCAACCTCGGAGCGGATATGGACGACATTGGTGTATTCCTGATGCCGGTAAGAGATACAGTGGATGAGCCTTATCGGGCAATCAACATGGTCGACTGGTTTTTGGCGACACCGAATAACGGGGAGAATAAAGAAGCCGCCCTTGAATTCATCAACTGGTTCTATACGAATCAAGACGGATTCTATCAAAAGGTCATCGACAGTGAGACGCAAATGTCTACTGTAGAAGGCGTAGAGCCTTCTAATAATCCGTTCAAGGATGCATACGAAGGGATCACCCCGGAATTCGTCACGGTGGGTATCGTAAACGAAGCGTACACCAAACTTCAAGCAGCAACGAAGTTCGACTCTAAGGAATTCGGAGTAAGAATGATGGCGGGTAAAGACCTCGATTCAATGTCTGACGAATTGAATGAAAAATGGAAAGCTGCAAGAGCGAAACTTGGCGATTAAAGTCTTTGAAAATACAATAGGGGCTACTGTTGCAGCACACAGTAGCCCTCATTTCTTGAAAAGGTGAATGACATATGAACTCAATTCTTCGACAAAAGCAACTGACCCTGATCTGCTTTTTATTTCTCCCAACGGCCCTTATGCTGATGTTTGTTGCATACCCATCCCTGAAGCTGATCCAACAGAGCTTTACGGATTGGAATGGGGTGAGTAAGAGCTTTAATTATATCGGTCTGGCGAATTATTATGAGATCTTCACCAATGCGCCGGAGGTATGGATAAGTCTTAAAAACAACTTTGTCTATATGTTCATGCACCTTGCTTCCGTGCCGGTTGCGATCTTCATCGCCGTATTGCTTTCGAGCAAAATCAAAGGTTCGCAATTTTTTAAGTTGACTGTCTTTTTGCCTTATATTCTGAATGGCGTTGCCGTTGCCTATTTGTTTTCGTATTTTTTTAGTCCGGTAGGCGGGACTTTCAACGGGCTGTTGGAGTTGTTTCATCTGGAATCGCTCATCCAAGGTTGGCTAAGCGATGAGAGAATCGTTAATTTCACTCTGGCGTTTGTTTCGGTATGGAGATTTACCGGGTTCCATATTGTTCTGTATGTGGCCGGGATCCTGTCCATCCCATCTGATTTATACGAGGCGGCGGAGCTTGATGGTGCGGGATTTCTGCAAAAGATTCGTTATATCACCATACCGGGTATTTGGACCGTCATTCAAATCACCGTGTTTTTGCACCTTAACGGCACCTTGCAGACGTTTGATATTCCGTTTGTTATGACGAATGGAGGACCGGCAGGCGCAAGCAGCACTTTCTCGTTGTATTCGATTCAAATGGCATTCCAATACAATCAAATGGGGATGGCCTCGGCCATGGGTGTTATTCTCCTAATCATGATCATAGGGATCATTTTCTTGCAAAATAAGCTTATGGACAGGAAAGGCTGATGAATATGAATGGCGAGAATCGTTTTGCAATCCCTATCCGCTTTAATGGAATCGCTGGTATGTTACTGAAATTTATCATATATATGGTTTTTATTTCCATTTGTTTGATTGTATTTATTCCGCTGATTAGTGTATTGATAACCTCTTTCAAAACATTTGTTGAAATGGGTTACAGCTCTTCGTTGAGTCTTCCGAGCACTTTCAATTTGGAAAATTATAAAACCGTATTAGAAGAGGGACATATACTGATCGCCTTTAAAAACTCACTCATTCTCGTAGCCGCGAGCGTTCTGATCAACACGTTAGTTAGTTCTACCGCGGCTTACTGTATCACAAGATTTGATTTCCGTTATAAAAAAATAGTCATGGCGTTGTTTATATTGGGAATGATGGTGCCACATTATACGACGGAAATCGCAAGGTTCTCTATTATTAGGGATATGGGATTATACAACACTTTACTTGGTCCAATCGTCCTCTATGCAGCGGCCGATTTGATGCAGATCTACATCTTTAAACAGTTTATGGACAAAATCCCGCGGTCTCTCGACGAAAGCGCTATGATCGACGGCGCCTCTTATATGGGAATCTTTTGGAAAATTATTTTTCCTCTGATCATTCCCGCCAGCGCAACACTCGCGATCATCAAAGCCGTAATTGTCATTAACGATATGTATATTCCCTATTTGTACATGCCGGGAATCAAAAATTTAACGCTGACAACGATGCTTATGTTCTTTAACGACGCCCAGCAGGGTTCATGGAATGTACTCAGCGCAGCAATTGTGATCGTTATGGTGCCTACCGTTATTGTTTATGTAATCTTCCAGAAATATATTTTTAGCGGCATAACAGCCGGTGCGAATAAGGGATGATTTTTTAATGCGCGACTCCTCCTGGTCAGGCGACTTTATTGTTGCTTGACCAGTTTTTTATGCGGAAATATCTGATGTCACCATTAATATTAACCATGTTCAAAAACAAAATAATTGTGTTCGATTGTCTCCTACACTTTAATCGAAAGGGATGTTAGAGTTTTGTTTGAAAGCGCTATCGAAATTCATTATAAGGAGTCGATCAACACATGAAGAGATTAGGAATTTTAGGTTTAATGCTTGCATTGGTTTTTAGCACAGTAACAGTGGCTACAGATCAAAAGGTACATGCCGCTGATACACCGGCTAATCCCATTGAAAAGCCAGGCTGGGAACTGACGAAAAACGATGAATTTAACGGCACTACACTGGATGAAAGCTTGTGGGTCCCCAGGTATTTGGGTTTCAGAACACCGCTAGATCGAGGGAATGCGGATTATTATTTTAAAGATGGAAGTATTGTACTTAGAGTGACGGAGTCTATGCCAACATATTTTACGAGTGGCAGCAGCATGAAGGTGTCCAGTATACAAACCGCTCAAGGGGATTTTCACCAAGGAAGCTATGTCAAGGATCATGACGAGCCATATAAATCCAACTTCTCTCAGCAATATGGATATTTCGAAATTCGGGCCAAGAGCCAGTCTGATCTTTCCGGGCATTCAGCATTTTGGTTGAATACCGACGACCCGACGATATATCAGGAAGCGACAAGAAATACATCCAACCAACTTGAAATTGACGTATTCGAGAATTATCAGCAGAATAAATTTAAATTTAACTTACTTAATCCCAAAGGTACATCCGGAGTAAATAAGTCTTATGCCAGCACATATCCCTTTGATTTTTCCGTTGATTATCATATCTACGCGGTGGAATGGGATCCGGATAATGTGAAATATTATGTCGATAACCAATTGGTTCATACCCATAGCGCCTCTAACCTTCTGAAAAAACAAATGTTCGTTTACTTATCCCTCTACGTGAATACATGGGGCGGGGATTCCGCACCGACTTATCCTGCCGAGTTCGCAATCGATTATTTCCGGGCATATAAGAAAGCGGGAAATACCGGAAAAATAGAAGCAGAAAATATGACTCTCTCGAATTACGGGGTGGAAACTAGCTCTTCTGCATCGGGCGGCAAGCTTATCAAGGTGAACGAGAACCAGACGGGCACGGCTCAATTCACGTTTAATGGCCCCTCAGGTATCTATGATTTAGATACAGCGTATTTCGATGAGAACGACGGCACTTCGAATTTTAGTCTATCCGTGAATGGAGCGGTGAAGGATAGCTGGACTGCAAATCAGGATTTGGGAAGTGCAGGAGTCGCAAGCTCTAACCTCGTTGTGCGAACTACGAAGGAGGTTGCGCTCAACATGGGTGATACCATTACATTAACCGGAGCGTTTCAGCAATGGGAATATGCGAGAATCGATTATGTGGAGTATAAGCCTGCGAGCGGCTTTACAGAATCATTTAACGGACAGTCTACAGGCAGTGCGCCAACGGGATGGACTTTATTGAACGATAACGGAACGGTGACCATTGCAGAGGCTCCATCAGCAACGGATAAGAGCGCCAATATTAATCGTACGGGCACGGGTATAAATCGTACTTCAATGGCAAGAACCCTTTCCCCATTGAGCGGCACAGTTACCATTCAAGCTAAAGTTAGAAACGATGCCCCGAGCAACACTTGGTTCTGTTTGCCTTATGTCTATGACAGTGCCGGCAATATGGCGGCAACCGTCGCCTTCGAAAAAGGGTCTATCAAGAGCCGGGTTGGAGGGACTTGGACTACTGTACAAAGCTATACTTCCGGCACCTGGTATGATCTCAAGCTTGTCATCAACACGGACACGGATACGTATGATTTGTATGTAGACAATACGCTCAAGCTGTCCAACGCTCAACTTCGGACCGCGGTAACGGATATTGCCAAAGTAGAATTTTATGCTGCGGATTCCAATACCGGAAGTGTATATGTCGACAATGTTACGGTTCATTAATGAAACATAAAACAACCATTTCGTTCCGTTTGCAATTGAAATAAAGGAGCTGATCTTGATGAAAGTTATAACTATTATAGTTATGTTGATAAGTGCATTTATGATGCTGATCCCGAGCGGTACAGCGGGTGCAGCAACTGGAGACGGACAACCGGGCGACCCCAATATCCAGTATTACGGCAGATGGGATAAGAGCAATTCAACTTCCTATCACAGTTATTGGGGCGGGGCATACTTAGAGGTCAGGTTTACAGGAACAACAGCAAAAATAAAGCTTGGGCAAACAACCACGTTACTTGTTAACATCGACAATACCGCTGATCGTATGCTTACCAATGTCAGCGGGACCGTTGATTTAACACCCACGCCACTGCCTTCGGGAACTCATACCTTACGAGTGGCAGCACAGTACGATACTAAGGAAATCGTATTCCAGGGACTGATTCTTGATGCAGGGGCGTCGACCGTGGAGCCTCTGTACTCGGACAATCCGATCATTGAGTTTATAGGAGATTCCATTACAACAGGGGCAGACGTTACCTATGGGGATGGAGATGCCTACGCTTGGCTGGCAGCGGGAATGTTGGGCGCTGAGCATACCCAGATTTCCGACCCGGGTATAACACTTATAGACGGATTGGCGAATGGCGCTCCGGGAATGGAAAGTAAGTACGCAAAGCTGAAAACACCTAACTACTCAACTAGTCCGGATTGGAACTTTTCAACTTATACCCCTTCTGCCATTGTTGTAAACCTTGGCTCCAACGACCATTACAATAACGCTGACCCAGCTGTTTTCCAGACCCACTATACCGACTTTCTGGCATATTTAAGGGGGATATACCCGGAAACAGAGATCTTTGGATTAAGACTATTCAACGGCTGGTATGAGACAGAGATAAGCAATGCTGTCAACGCAAGGATTGCTGCAGGCGATACCAAAGTCCATTACATTGATTCCACAGGGTGGCTTGAAGGGTATGGAACCACCACAACCGTAGACTATGTCCAGAAAACAACCGGTTTTAGTGTTCACCCGAGCCGCCTAGGACATACAAAGGCTGCAAAACAGTTGGCTCCCATCCTGAAACCTTATTTAAATTTGCCTCACTACTACCACAGAGTAGAAGCTGAGGACCTGTCTCTTTCCAATTTCTCGGTAGAAAGCAACGGCTATGCGTCTTTCCTCAATAACGTAAGGGTTCCTTCCTCGGGAACAGGAAGCGCAACTTATACATTTCCGGGATCTCCGGGCACATACGATGTACAGGTAAATTATTTTGACGAAAATGACGGAAATGCTACGTACAGCCTATATGTGAACAATTCCCTTGTAGGCTCGTGGACTGCAAATCAAGATCTTGGCTCTGCCGCTCCAGACCACCAGTCATTAACAGGAAAGATGTTCTCCGGTGTCTATATTCCGCAGAACAGTGTAATCAAAGTCGAAGGTACATTTGACACTTATGAGGCAGCAAGGATTGACAGGGTGGATTTCTTCGGCACCCATCAGATCGATGAGAATTTTAATGCAATGACAACCGGACAAACCCCTGCTGGGTGGATAGTGGCACAATCGGGCGGGACTGTAACCGTCGAGGAAGTACCGAGTGCAACGGACAAGAGCGTGAAAATAAACAGAACATCTAGTTCATCTGGAAGCAAAACTTCATTGAAGAGAAGCTTTACACCTTATAGCGGACAAGTCACGGTAGAGGCTAAGGTAAGAAGCGATGCTGCCTCCAAGTGGTTGTGCTTGCCTTACATTTATGATAGTGCTGGAACTATTGCCGTGTCCTTAGCCTTTGACAATGGGACACTGAAAGCGAATGTTGGAGGCACATGGACAAACATTCAAAGCTTTTCCGCCAATACCTGGTATGATTTGAAAGTTGACATGAATACGAACACAGATACGTTCAGTGTATATGTGGATGGGGTTCTTAAGCTGCAGGATGTTCAGTTACGAAGCCCTGTAGCAGATATTGCCGCTATCGATTTCTATGCAGATAATACGAACTCGGGCACAGCATACGTAGACAACGTCAAAGTATATAGCGATCAATAAAAATAAGTATACGCAATAAAACAAGAAAGACCGGAATCGCCGAACGGGCAATCCGGTCTTTCTTATCTGTTATAAAAATCAGAAATTTCATTTTATGTGTTGGATAGTGAAAGTTTATGATTCATTCCCCTGATTTTAAGAGTGCTACCCACCTTCTATAATAAAGAAATAGAAAGAAGTAAGGAAATTTCTTCTGAGATAGGGTGGGACGTTATGAACAATACGAAACGAGCTTTTCTGAAACGGTGGGATTCACCGATTGCCGGTTATTTATTTTTATCCCCTTGGTTGATTGGGTTCTTACTGCTTACATTAGGTCCTATGGGTATGTCTTTGTATTACGCCTTTACAGACTATTCATTGTTAAGGGCTCCGGAGTGGGTAGGGCTTGAAAATTTCAAACGGATTTTCCTAGAAGATGATCTCTTCAGATTATCACTGAAGGTCACCTTACTATTCGTTGTTGTATCCGTCCCCATGAAGCTGGCGTTTGCCCTATGTGTTGCGCTCATTCTGAATAAAGACGTTCGAGGGATGTCCTACTATAGAACAATGATTTACTTCCCTTCTTTGATCGGTACAAGTATTGCCGTAGCGATTCTTTGGAAAAACATGTTTAGCCAAGATGGACTTTTCAATCAATTCCTAGGTTTGTTGGGCATTGAAGGTAAAGCGTGGATTTCAGATCCGGATACCGCCCTTGGGACACTTATCCTGTTGGTTGTATGGCAGTTTGGATCTTCCATGATTATTTTCCTTGCGGGATTAAAGCAAATTCCAGCGGATCTTTACGAAGCGTCCTCCGTCGATGGAGCAAGCAAAGTGAAACAATTTTTCTCTGTCACACTTCCGATGCTGTCACCCATTATCTTATTTAATTTAGTGCTGCAGACGATTAATTCATTCCAGATGTTTACGCAAGCCTTCGTAATTACGAAAGGCGGGCCTATTAACTCGACTTATGTTTATGTCATGTACTTGTATGAAAGAGGATTTGCCCGATTCCAAATGGGTTATGCATCTGCATTGGCCTGGATCTTACTCATCATTATCGGTATAGCAACAGCCGTGATCTTCGCTTCCGCTAAGTATTGGGTGCATTATGAGACAGAAGGAGGGAAAGAGAAATGACCTTGAGTAAAAACTCGATCCAACACTTGCTCTTACTTACCGCCAGTATACTTATGATCTATCCTGTATTTTGGTGGATGGGCGCTTCGTTTAAGATCAATGCAGAGATGAGCTCAGCCAGCTTGTTTCCTGAAAAGCTAAGATGGTCCAATTATATGGAAGGCTGGTCGGCGGTCCCTAACTTCAACTTTACTCATTTCTACCTCAATACATTTGAACTCATTGCAGGCGTATTGTTTACAACCGTAATTTCAACAAGCTTAGTTGCGTTTGCATTTGCAAGGCTGGATTTCCCATTAAGAAAACTTTGGTTCGCCATCTTGATGATCACCTTAATGCTTCCGCAGCAAGTCACCATTGTTCCACAATATGTTATGTTTAATATGCTGGGTTGGATTAATACCTATCTCCCTTTCTATATCCCGCATATGCTAGCAGCAGGAACAGGCGGCGCTTTCTTCGTATATTTATTAATACAATTTATCAGAAGCATTCCGAAGGATTTGGATGAGGCGGCGAAGATTGATGGATGCTCATGGTTCGGCATATACTGGCGCATCGTGCTGCCGCTCACGAAACCGGCCTTAGTAACGATTGCCATTTATTGCTTCTTATGGACCTGGGATGACTTCTTTGGTCAACTGCTCTATATCAATTCAGTTGATAAGTATACGGTCAATTTAGCATTGAAACTGTTTATTGATTCGCAGGGCACGATCGAGTGGGGACAGCTGTTTGCCATGTCGCTCGCGTCCATTCTTCCAGCCGTTCTGATCTTCTTCCTTGCCCAAAAACATTTCGTGGAAGGAATTTCCTCGGGAGCTGTAAAGGGATAACTGATACTGATATAATTCATGTTAAAGAACTAAAAGCTGCGAGTGTTTCGCGGCTTTCTTGACATATTATATGTTTTTTAGAAGTGGGGATGTGCATTGAAGAATCCTTTTAAAGTTTACAGAATCGATGTTGTTATGTTTTTGGGCTTTGCCGGAATGATTGTACTCTTATTCAGTGCAGTTATTCTTCTGACGTTAAATAAAAGCACAGATGAAATAACGGATAAGGTATCACATTATCAGCAGCGGTTATTAACGGAAATGAATAAGAAAATGACAACCAACCTGATCGGGATCGAAAGGACAGCGATAACCGCTTCCAGAAACTTTGGTGTTCTGTATGACCGTTTATACGAAGGCGATGATTATGACAGGAATCGAATCTCTACGGAAATTCGTTCGCAGTTAAGTAATTTTGTTTACAGCACACCGATGCTGCAATCGATTCATATTTATTCTGATTATCCTTTCCATACAGATATTCAAGAAGCCGTTCATTTTTATCCAATGAATCAAATATCGGAGGAGACTTGGTATGAAGATATCAAGCACTCCGACAGTGCCTGGATTGGGGAACATACGGTGATTACGAATAAAGGCGATACACCCGTGATCAGCTTTGCGTTAAAAGCCTACGACAGTAAACTGAAATATTTTGCCCTAGTTATTATGAATGTTAAGGTAACAAATTTTCATTCTTTTATATCACCCAGCGGTGAAAACACAAGCATCACATTAATCGATGGCACCGGAAAGCAAATTACTCAAGTCGGTGCCAGTATTTCAGATAAGCTTGACATCGTAGAGTTGATTCGTCAAACGAATTCACTGCATGGTTCTGCCAAGCAAGGCAGCGATTTTATCGTATGGTCTACTTCCTCAGATTCAAGATGGACACTTGTCGAAGCTACACCGTGGGAGCAATTGACGGAAGGGACGATAAAGCTGGCAAGCATGTTTATCATTCTAGGTATAAGCGCAATTGTGTTAGCGTTGTTTATTGTGATTTTTTTATCGAGACAGTTTACGAAGCCGATCTCTCTGCTATTAAGAGCGATGTACAGTTTTTCAATTAATCAAAAGGCTGTTGACTTGCCCGAAGATTACCGCAATGAGTTCGGAATGCTTTTCCATGGCTATCATAAGCTTGTCAATCGCGTAGAGGAATTATATCGTTCTTCGGAGGAAAACCATAAACGTCAGATAGCAGCTGAAATTAGAAGCTTACAGATGATGATAAATCCTCACTTTCTGTATAACACTTTAGATCAAATTAATTGGACAGCCATAGAAGCGGGTCAAACCAAGATCAGCAGGATGCTGAGTCATATTGCAAGTATGTTTAGAATGAGCTTAAGCAACCTGAACACACTGGTCACCGTGGATGAAGAAATTCAACATATTGAACACTATCTGAAATTTCAATCCATCCGTTGGGAAAGTGCGTTGTCTTATTCGATCCATGTGGAAGAAGCTGCAAAAACATGCTTTATGCCAAAATTTACATTGCAGCCATTCATTGAGAACGCATTTGTTCATGGATTTCATGGGAGACGATCAGCGATCATTCATGTGCGGATTTTCACCAGCAAGCAGGACCTGATGATAGAAATTGAGGATAACGGGAAAGGACTTATATCCGCGGAGAAGAAGACGAAAACAAGCGGAGGCCATGGATTGCAGAATGTTCGGGAGCGAATAGAGGCACTTTTCGGTAAAACCTATACATTTGCCTTAGTTAATAAACCAAATCAAACTGGAGTCATCGCACAGATCATGCTCCCCATCATACAGAAGGATGGTGAATAAACATGGACAACCAAACAAACTTTAACTGGAAAATCATGCTGGTGGATGATGATTTTCAAGTGCTGCGGGGGATGCGAAACGCGATTCCTTGGGAGGAGCTTCATGCGGAGTGTATAGCGGATGCTATTTCCGGCGAGGAGGGGCTGGAGCTTGCTCAAAAGCATGAGCCGGACATCATTATTACAGATTTATATATGCCCGGTATGAATGGAATTGAAATGATACTACAATTAAGAAAGTCTGGATTTCAGGGCAGCATTATTATTTTGAGCGGGTATTCTGATTTTGAGTATGCTAGGAAAGCGTTAAGCCTGGGCGTTGATGATTATTTGTCAAAGCCGATTACGGTTGAGATGATTCATGAGGTGCTGGGCAGGGTGATAAGCAAGATGGAGGAAGCCGCATTATACAAGCTGGAGCATAATGAACTGAAGAAATCGCTTAAAGCCTATGGAGCTTTGATAAAGCAGGAATGGATGTATTCAGTCATTAGCGGAACTCGATTTGATCGGTATGCAGAATTTTCTGCAAGTACACTCATGGAGAAGTGGAACGGGCAAAAGCATTTGGTAAATGTTATAGAAATTGTGAATACAGAACGTATTCGGGGGATCAGTTTGTCCGATTGGAACCTGTTTAAATTTGCCGTGAACAATGTGATTGATGAGTTTCTTACGTCGCATTGGCCTGATTCCCAGTTCCTTCAGTTATATGGTTATCATTTTGCACTGCTGCTCCACGATGAGACAGCTGCTAACAGCAGTTCATTTCGGGATAAAGGCGTTCAATTAGGCGAGAAGATTGTTAACTGTTTACAGGATGTTCTGGAGTTAAAGGCAAGGATCGGTATTGGGACAGTGAAAGAGGATTGGTCCAAAGTTCATTATTCAACGGACGAGGCTTTTCAGGCACTTCTTTACCATCAATTTAAAGATCAAGACATAAAGGAATATCAAATCTGTATATTCGACAATACAGACGTAACGGGTACTTTGAATGAACCGTCCAGAAGCTCATTCATGTTCTATCAGAAGCTGAATCTAGCGATAGAAACGTGGGATGATGAAAAAATATTGGAGGTGATTCAAGGATATTTCAATGAGATGGAGCGTCAGCATACGTTGCTTGACGGATTCTATAGTGTTATGGCAGCGGAAATTTGGGCCGTATTTCAATATTCTCTCTACCAATCCGGCAATTCAATGATCAAAGATTTGAACGAGGCTGTAAGTATAACAGACTTTGACCGGATCTCCAGCAGAGAGATGCTGGAAGCCTGGATTCTGCCAAAAATTAAAATGTATTGCAACCAAAAGAAGCCATCCATGAATCCGAAGCATAAGCAGGCTGTGGACTTTATGATGGAGTATATCCATCAGCATTACGTGGAGGATATTACGCTCGAGGATCTGGCAAACCAGCTGTATATATCCAAAAATTATCTCAATCAGCTTTTCAAAAAAGTTACAGGCGAAACTTTTATGAATTACGTTATACGTGTCAGAATGCAGGAGGCTAAAGCGCTGCTCATCGAGGGCAAGCTGATGGTCTATGAGGTATCTGAGAAGGTGGGCTATCAGAACGTCCCCTACTTCAGCACGTTGTTCAAGAAGTATTGGGGAGTTAATCCAAGTGACTACTCCAAACACTCCGGGCAAAGTGATGAAATGTGAAAGAAGTGTGTTCGATACCCTCATGTACGAGCTATACACCCCATGATACCATAAAATTGCAAACAACAAGAATCGAAAGGGGTTAATAAAGGTGAAAACACAAAGAAGATTCGTTTCAATCTTAGCAGTACTCATTTCCGTTATTCTTTTGGCTACAGCTTGCGGGTCTAATAACGGAAACACGTCGGCACCAGAGAACAACAGCAGCAGTACGAAGCAAGTTCAGGAAGAAGTGAAGAAGGTCGAGAATGAGCCAGTTAAGCTTAGAATTACCTGGTGGGGATCGCAGGAACGTCATGAAGCAACACAGAAAGCTTTGGATTTGTACAACCAATTGAATCCACATGTAACATTTGAGAGCGAATTTTCAGGTTGGGACGGTTATTTTGATAAACTAGGTGTTCAATTATCAGCGAAGAGTGCACCGGATATTATCCAAATGGACGCAGCTTATCTTAATCAATATGCAGCTAACGGGCTGCTGGAGGATCTCGGAAGCATCAACGTTGCCGATGTTGATCCGAACATTCTGGCATCCGGCAAAGTAAACGGAACGCTCATAGCCATGCCGCTTGGAAGCGCAGCACTAGGTATGGCCTATGATAAAACGGTAGTTGAGAAGCTTGGATTGAAAGCGCCGGATTTTGGATGGACTTGGGACGACTACTATGCCTTTGGCGAAGCAGCGAAGGCGAAGCTTGGAGCAGACAAATATGTGATTGTTGATCAAAGCGGGGATTTGGTTGATTATACCGCATATCAACTAAGTATGGGCAAAGGCCAAATTTATACGGACGAAGGCAAGGTCAGCATTGATAAGGACACATGGATTGGATTCATGACGAAGCAAAAAGAATTGAGAGACAAAGGAATTCTGACACCTCCAAGTATCACAGTTGCGGATAAAGAATTGGATCCAAACCTGGATAGCGTAGTTAAGGGTGATGCCATTGTCCGTCACATCTTTGCCAACCAAGCTGGCTCTTTGATTTCCTTGAAGCCGGATTCGATCGGATTCGCTTCATTCCCCAAAGGCTCCGAGCCTGGCGGATGGTTGAAGCCTTCGATGTTCTGGAGTGTGAGCAAGGATTCCGAGCTTAAAGAAGAAGCGAAGAAGTTTGTTGAGTGGTTCATCAACGATATTGAAGCAGGTAAAATCTTATCATTGAATCGCGGTATTCCAATTAATAATAAAGTAGTAGAAGCATTAACGCCTAATTTCAGCGATGTGGAAAAAATAACAGTTGATTTCATTCAGAAGGTGGCAGCCGATTCGCAGCCGTTCAAAATCGATCCTGAGGGCTATGGCAATTTTAAAAATGATTATAAAGGAATTCCTGAGAAGATCATGTTCGATAGATCCACCCCAGAACAAGGATATGAAGAATTGCTTAAGCTAATTAAACAATATGAGAATAACTAGTTTAGATTGATTGCGACATGCCCTTAAGTCTATGACTTAAGGGCGTTCTTGTAATTTCTAGTTCTATAGAAGATTAAGATAAGGAGGATTCAAATGACATATATCATTGACCGCAATTCGACTTACCGCATTCCGAAGAATCCAGCTTCGCCAATCCGCCATGCTTGGGAAATGGTGCAGCGGGATCATGAACAGGTTCTTGGCGCTGTTCCAAGGCTCATCTCGGCGGAGAATGATCCGGCCGACGTGGTCATCCGATATGCGAAGCCCGAAGACCGGTGCCCGGACAGGCCGGAGGCGTTTTGCATCCGCTTCGTCAAGCACGGCGGCAGAACGGAGCTTCATATTGCTGCGGGCGACGATCTTGGCTTGGTCTACGGCATGCTCGAATACAGCGGAAAGCACCTCGGCGTCGATCCGTTCTGGTTCTGGGCGGACCTTCCTCCCGAGCGGCGAAGCCGCGTCGAGCTTCCGGAGGGCGATTACGATTCGCCAGAACCGTTCGTCCGGTTCCGCGGCTGGTTCGTCAACGACGAGGTGTGCCTGATCGGCTGGAAGGAAGAGTACCCGCCGACCCGCGAGGTATGGCAGCCGGTCTTTGAGGCGCTTCTACGCTGCGGAGGGAATATGGTCATTCCAGGCACCGACCTGCCGAGGCACGGCGTGCATGCCGATGTGGCCGCAGAGATGGGATTATGGATTACTCACCACCATGCAGAACCGCTGGGCGCCGAGATGTTTCTGAGAGCGTATGAAGGAAGGAAAGCGAGCTATCAAGCGAACCCGGAGATGTTCGAAGCATTATGGGATGAAGCGATCGAGAAGCAGAAGGACCGCAACATTGTTTGGGTTCTATCTTTCCGCGGTCAAGGAGACCAGCCTTTCTGGATTCAGGATCCCGCCTTCGACACGCCCGAGAAGCGCGGTGAAATGATCAGCCGAGTCGTGCGCAAACAATACGAGATGGTCCGCAGCAAGGTGACCGATCCGCAATGCTGCGTCGCGTTGTACGGGGAGATCTCCGAATTGTACAAAGCAGGGCATATATCCATTCCCGACGACATTATCAAGGTTTGGGCAGATAACGGATACGGTAAGATGGTGTCACGCCGCAACGGCAACGAAAACCTGCGTATTCCGTCCTTACCCGGTCCAGCGGATGACGGCAAGCACGGCATTTACTACCATGTGACGTTTCACGATCTTCAGGCCTGCAATCATTTGTCGTTATTCCCGGCTTCAGCGGAGTTGATCAGAGATGAGGTAATGAATTCATTTCGGGCTCGCGCGAAGGATTACGTGCTCGTGAATAGCGGCAACATCCGGCCACACGTCTATACGCTGGACTTGATACGGGAGCTGTGGACGCGGGGGGAGGCGGATACGGAAGAGCATCTTGGGTCGTTTGTCCGCCGGATGTTCCCCTCAGGTTCTCCGGTAATCGCCGAGATGTTTCGCGACTATGCACGTCGGACGATTCCGTATGGCCCGAACGAAGACGACCGGGCGGGGGACGAGTTCTATCACCATCCGGCCCGTCAAATCGTCGGACACTGGCTACAGGGAAGATCGGAACATCCGGATCGCCGCTTGTATTGGGTGACGGGAGACGTCGATTTTCCGGAGCAAGTCGAATGGTTTCGCCGGAAATGCGCCGATGCCGTTCAGGGGTGGCGCGAGCTGAAGGAGCGGATTGAACGGCTGCTTCCGGAGCTTGCGGAACCGGACCGCCTTCGGCTGAAGGATCATTTGCTGCTGCATGTAGAACTGCATTTATCCGGCTGCGAAGGCTTCGACGCACTTGGAAAATCTTACTCCGCTTACCGTGAAGGCAGCTATCCGCTGGCGTTCGTGTATGCAACGCATGCGATGTGGAACTATCGGAAGGGCGGGGTCGCGCTGCAAGAAGCCGAGCATGGGAAGTGGGCTCATTTCTTCCGGGCGGACTGGCTTACGAATATCGAGAGTACGGTGCAGAACATGGACACGCTTCGCCGCTGGTTGCGCATGCACGGCGACAGCCCCGATTTCTTCGCGTGGTACAAGCAGTTTCTGATGCCGGAAACGGAGAAGTATATATATTTGGAGAACACGCACCGCAATCCTCTTTCGGATGACGAGTTGTCCAAGAGGTTGGCGGATAAGTTTGGTGTCTGAGCTAATGCTGTTACAAAAACAACAAGCGCCGGTGGCTGTAATGTCCAACCCGGCACTTTCTTGGAAGCCTAAGGGGAGAAAATTCATAATCGGTGGTGGATGTTCTGGGAAAACAAACGATTTACTTAGCTGGCGATTCAACTATGGCGGATTATCCGCCTGAATCGTACCCCATGCAAGGATGGGGGGATAAGCTTCATTTATTTATCCCCGATTTCGTTCGGGTTGTGAATAAGGCCGTGTGCGGGAGAAGCTCTAAGAGCTTTATCGAGGAAGGAAGGCTCGAAGAAATTTTACAAACAATCAAGCCGGGCGACTACTTGTTCATTCAATTTGGTCATAACGACAGTAAGGAAGATGCCGAAAGGCATACAAGCCCGTGGAGCACGTACCATCGGTATTTGCGGCATTATATCGACGGAGCGAGAGCGAAGGAGGCATTTCCCGTACTTATCTCGTCTATTTGCCGGAGACATTTTGATGTTGACGGACTTCTGATCAACACGCACGGTAAGTATCCTCGATCGATGGAAGCGCTAGCTGCCCAGGAAAAAGTCCCTTTCATTGAATTGTGCGGTCGAACCGCCGTCGCATTCAAGGAAATGGGTGACGCCAAATCAAGAGAATGGCTAACCTGGCTGCGCCCGGGCGAGCATCCGAATTACCCCGAAGGGATCGAAGACAATACGCATTTGAATGAGCAAGGTGCAGAGGCTGTCGCACGAATGGTGGCCGATGCCATCATCAAGCTGAACCTGAAATTGTAGTGGAAAAAAGCAGAACAAATCTATTACGGAGCATAATATTCATCGACTGCGGCGAGGTATCAAAGGCTTTTCTATAAAAGGCCAGGGCTGCCGACTTCATTTGAAGCTTAGGAACGATCACCATATGATGACGATGTTTACCAGTACCGATGGTATTGGGTGGACTCGGTTTCCTTCAACGATGGAAGTCTCAGGTTTTAACCATAATACGTTTGGCGAATTTATTGGCCTTCGCCTAGGCATTTATGCGGCAGGTAATGGAGAGGCTGAATTTTCGAGATTTCGATACCGTAGGATTGAAGAGTGATTGGTAGGCTAGCGCAAAGCTAAGTATGATGCTTTAGTGACGACTAGCTGCAAGGAATAGAATATTAGTGCTTTTACAAGGGGAGTGCTAGGGAAGTGGCAATTCATTACGACGAACAGAATAAAATTTTCCATTTGGCGACTAAAGATACGAGTTATGTGCTGCAAATTGTTTATGGGGCGACCGCTTTCTCCGAATCCGGACAAGGACTGGAACTTTTCCCTGGATATGCTGCCTCAAGAGTATCCGGGATTCGGTACGGGCGATTTCCGCACGCCAGCCTTTCAAATCATGCAGGAGGACGGGTCAACGACCTGTGATTTGCGATATCATTCCTATCGTATTATACAAGGGAAGCCGAAGCTGGAAGGGTTGCCGGCAATCTATACGGAAAGCGATGATGAAGCGGAGACGCTGGAGATCGAGCTGAAGGACACCCTAATTGATCTAAGAGTGATTCTATCGTATTCTGTATTCGATCAGTGGAATGCGATTACGCGCTCCGTCAAAATCGTGAACTTGGACCGACAAAAGGTGAAGCTGCTTCAGGCGGCGAGCATGAGCTTGGACTTCGACGACGCGGATTACGAAATGCTCCATCTCTCCGGAGTGTGGGTGAACGAGCGGAATATACACCGCAGACCGTTGTTCAAAGGGAACCAGTCGATCGAAAGCAAACGGGGAGCCAGCAGCCCGCAGCATAACCCGTTTCTTGCGCTCTTGCGGAAGGATGTTGGTGAACAGTACGGGGATGTATACGGAATCAATCTCGTTTATAGCGGAAACTTCTTTGCCAACGTGGAAGTCGATCAATACGATACGGCTCGTGTCACGATGGGGATTAACCCGTTTGACTTCTCCTGGCTGCTGGAGCCGGGCGAAGCTTTTCAAACGCCGGAAGCGGTAATGGTCTACTCCGGTGAGGGATTGGGCGGCATGTCCAGAGTCTATCACAAACTTTATCGTACCCGCTTGTGCAGAGGGGAACAACGCGATATGGAGCGGCCTATGCTGGTCAATAACTGGGAAGGGACGTATTTTGATTTCACCGCGGATAAAATCGAACAGATTGCCGCCAAAGGGAGCGAGATTGGTGTCGAGCTGCTTGTTTTGGATGATGGATGGTTCGGCAAACGGAATGATGACAAAAGCTCACTAGGCGACTGGTTCGTCAATCGGGATAAGCTTCCGGACGGCCTAGATGATTGGGCCGGGCGGATCAATCAGCTTGGTTTGCAGTTCGGATTGTGGTTCGAGCCGGAAATGGTATCCGAAGACAGCGAACTGTACCGGAACCATCCTGATTGGTGCATTCATGTGAAAAGCCGCCGCCGTACGACAAGCCGCAGCCAGCTTGTGTTGGATTTCTCCCGTAAGGAAGTATGCGACGCCATTGTTGAACAGCTTTCGGACATTCTGGGAAGTACACCGATTGTTTACGTGAAATGGGATATGAACCGGCATATGACCGAGATCGGTTCGGCAGCGCTTCCGCCTGAACGCCAACGCGAGACTTCGCACCGGTATATCCTTGGCTTTTATAACGTGCTGGAACGCTTGACCTCGGCATTTCCTCATGTCCTGTTCGAGAGCTGCTCCAGCGGCGGAGGGCGATTCGATCCCGGCATGTTGTACTATATGCCTCAAATATGGGCCAGAGATAACACCGATGCCATAAGCAGGCTGAAAATTCAATACGGAACGAGTATCGTCTATCCGAGCAACACGATAGGAGCTCACGTTACGGAATCGCCAAGTCATTTGTTAAACCGGTCAGCATCGCATGAGACACGGGGAAATGTAGCTTACTGCGGTACTTTCGGCTATGAACTGTACTTGACCAAATTCACCGAAGAAGAAAAGGAGATAGCCAAAGAACAAGTCGCATTTTATAAGGAAAATCGCAGATTGATTCAGTTCGGCGACTTATATCGCTTGCTGAGCCCATTCGAGGGCAACGAAGCTGCATGGATGATCGTATCGGAAGACCGTTCGGAAGCGATAGTATCTTATTTCCATGTACTGGCTCAGCCTAACTGCGGCTTCCGTTCGGTCCGATTGCAGGGACTGGAAGCGAATGCGGACTATGAGCTGCTCGAAAGCGGCCAAGTATTTGGCGGAGACGAGTTAATGTCGGTTGGATTACGTGTACCGGTCCAATTAACCCGCAGGGATTTCACGAGCATAGTATGGCGCCTGCGGAAATTACCTCTAACAAAGTGAATTGTGGCCGCTTTTGGGGATTGGGGCCATCAAAGAGAGAAGGGAGTGAACTGATGTGGATGTTTTGGAAAAGCTAACGATTTATTTGGCAGGAGACTCGACAATGGCGGATTATCCGCCGGAATCCTATCCTATGCAGGGCTGGGGAAATAAGCTCCATTTATTTATTCCCGATTCCGTCCGAGTTGTAAATAAGGCCGTATGCGGCAGAAGCTCCAAGAGCTTTATCGAGGAAGGAAGGCTCGAGGAAATTTTAAATATAATCAAGCCGGGCGACTACTTGTTCATTCAATTTGGTCATAACGACAGCAAGGAAGATGCGGAGAGACATACCAATCCCTGGAGCACGTACCATCAGTATTTGCGGCAATATATCGACGGAGCGAGAGCGAAAGGGGCTTATCCCGTACTCATCTCGCCGCTTTGCCGCAGACATTATGACATTGACGGCCTGTTGATCAACACACATGGCGATTATCCCCGCTCGATGGAAGCGTTGGCCGTACAGGAACAAGTCCCTTTCATCGATCTGTGCGGCCGAAGCGCCGTCGCATTCAAGGAAATGGGAGACGTCAAATCGAGAGAGTGGCTGACTTGGTTGCTCCCTGGCGAGAGTCCGAATATCCCGGAAGGGCTCGAAGACAATACGCATTTGAATGAGCGAGGCGCGGAGGCTGTCGCGCAAATGGTGGCCGATGCCATCGACAAGCTGAACCTGAACATCGGTTGATTGTTTATAGACTCCAGACAAAAGGATGAGTACAAATGAATCAGCATGTATACGAAAGACTGACGTTAACAGGACAGGTACGCATACACATTCCCGAAATACGGACTTCTCCGGTTGACCATGCTCTCCGGATGCTGGTCAGAGACTTCGAGGCCGTTCTGGGAGCGAAGCCCGAGCTGATAACAGGAAATGATAACGTCGCGGAGCTTTGTATTCGCAGTGCGGCAGCGCAAGACAGCTGCCAGCAACGCCCCGAGGCGTTTGGCTTTCGTTTCCACTCAAACGGAAGTCATCCCCGTATGGATATCGTAGGTTATGATGAATTGGGACTCGTTTACGGCATTCTTGAATTCAGCAAGAAATTCCTGGGGGTTGAGCCGTTCTGGTTTTGGGCGGATCAATCGATTGTCCAATGACCCGAAATCGAAATTCCTTGCAACGATTATGACGCTCCTCTACCGAAGGTTCGTTACCGCGGCTGGTTCGTTAACGATGAAGTGTGTCTGATCGGATGGAAGGAGCCTTACCCGCCTTCAAGAGAAGTATGGGAGCCGGTATTTGAAGCTTTGCTGCGCTGTGGGGGGAACATGGTCATTCCAGGAACGGACTTGCCGAGAGATGGCATCCATTACGAGCTTGCCGCAGAGATGGGCCTGTGGGTGACGCATCATCATGCCGAGCCGCTGGGCGCCGAGATGTTCTTGCGTGCCTACCCGGGTAGAAAAGCCAGCTATCAGCAGGAGCCGGAGCTGTTCGAAAGCTTGTGGCAGGAAGCCATTGAAGAGCAGCAGAACATGAAGGTGCTCTGGGTGCTGTCGTTCCGGGGCCAGGGAGACGCGCCCTTCTGGAATAACGATCCTTCCTTCGATACGTCGGAGAAACGCGGCGCGATGATCAGCAAGGTAATTCGTAAGCAGTATGAAATGATTGGCAGCGTCGTACAGGATCCGGTATTCTGCGTGGCTCTGTATGGCGAAATATCTGAATTGTACAAGGGCGGATATGTCGAACTGCCCGATGACGTGATCAAGATCTGGGCCGATAACGGCTACGGGAAGATGGTTTCCCGAAGACACGGCAATCAGAATCTTCGGGTCTCGGCGCTTCCAGCGCCTGAAGACGGCGGCAAGCATGGTGTGTATTATCATGTAACGTTCCATGATTTGCAGGCGTCGAATCATCTGACTTTGTTCCCGGGATCGGCGGACTTCCTGAAGCAGGAGATCGAGGCGGCGTTCGCTGCAAGAGCGAATGAGTACCTATTAATCAACTGCGGCAACATCCAGCCCCATGTGTACGCGCTGGATATCATGCGGGAGCTGTGGATCGGCGGCACGATCGACACAAACAAGCATCTCAGCCAATTTGTAAGCAGCTATTACTCCGCCGGCCATGCTGAGCTGGAGGAGTTGTACCGCAGCTACACGGAAGCGGCCATACGCTATGGACCGCATGCCGACGATTTGGCCGGTGACGAGTACTATCACCATCCGGCAAGACAAATGATCGGTCATTGGCTGCAAGGGTGGAACGATCGACCAGATCCAAGATTGTTCTGGACAGTGGGGGATGTTCCTTTCATCGAGCAGGTGAGAAGATTTGAGGAACGTCTGGAGCACGGCATACAGAAGTGGGAAATGTGGCTTCAGCGGTGCGATGAGGTTCTGGCCAAGCTTGATGCAGACGACAGGCGCAGGGCAATTGACCAACTGCGATTCCACGGTGCGCTTCACTTGTCCGGTTGTGAAGGGTTTTACTGGCTGTGCCGTTCCTATAGGGAGTACAGCGAACAACGTTACCCGCAAGCCTTCGTTTTCGCCTCGGAATCGATGTGGTGTTACCAAAGAGGGCTTCATGTATTAAGAGACGCCGAGCATGGGAAGTGGGCTCGTTTTTACCAAGCAGACTGGCTTACGAATATCGAGAGTACCGTGTACAATGTGGATACCCTTAGGCGGTATCTGCGTATGCAAGGCGATAGTCCTGAATTTTTCAAATGGTACAAAGAGTATCTGATGCCGGAAACGGAAACATTTATCGGTTAAGCGATGACTATCTGACCGCAGTGGAAAAGGTTGCGGAAAATATTGCGCCTGGCGGTGAATCGCCGGCAATGTTCCGCCATGGGGACAACTATTTTATGATGTTCTCCAATAAAACGAGTTGGGAAAGAAATGACAACTATTATTTCGTTTCGAACAACTTACATGGACCTT
>ERZ511473.759-NODE-759-length-41186-cov-11.646476_pt1 | contig 41186 bp, 38 predicted proteins | sample MGYA00374947_ERZ511473 | MGnify/ENA primary metagenome ERZ511473 (study PRJEB26303, sample SAMN06343854) | sediment metagenome | isolation source: hot spring sediment | place: Canada: British Columbia | collected 2012-09-26 ... | reverse complement strand
TCAATCATTCCGAAAGTTTTAAAGCACAAATTTTTATCACCCCTAACCCCCCTTAACACTATTTATTGGACAAAGCAATTTTAGTTTATTATTTAATTTAGACTTTATAATTTTCAAACTAACAATGAGAATAAATTATAAATTTCTTGCAGGGATATTTTCAAAATGGGATTATATTAGAGAACAGTTTGAATTTTCAAATGAATTATTAAATATAGATGAAAAAATTGTTAAAGAGGAATGGAGAACATTTGAATATAAAGGAAATAATGAATATAGTATTGTTTGTGGTGATGGTTCTTATAATACTATTGAATATATTGATAAATATATTATTCTTTCATCAGGTGTTGGATTGTTTTTTGATAATAAAAATAATAGCGAAAATTATACTTATCTTTCATTTGTTTTAGTTATTCCATTTGATGTTTTAGTTCGGAAATTTCTTGACGACTTAGCCTCCCTAATAATGAGCACATTGGAACTTAAATCAATATACTTAACAGCAAAAAAAGTTAAGCATGATATTATTTTGATTGATGGAAGTATAAGAAGTTTAATTATTAGATTTGGACCAAGTTATAGCAGTCAAATAGGCCAAAGATGGTTTTACAAAGGGGAGATTGATGAAAAAGAAATTGAGAAAATTTACTATGAAAATAAAGATAATATATATAATTATGATTTGTGGTCTTATCATTTAGTTAAAAGTTTTAATAGAGAAAACAAATTTATTTACTTTGCCCATCTTTTGTATTATGAGTATTTGAAAGTTCTAAATGATTTATTAACTAATTTTGAAGTTGTAAGTATATCAAAGTCTTTTTCTCCTACAACAGGTGAGAAAATTTTTAGCCTTATAGAAAGACCTGATATTATTATTTTTGAAGAATTTACAAAGGAGGTAGGATATAGTAGAAAGGTTAAGTACCTTCAAGAAGATGAATTTTATAAATGGAAATTACCCTTACCTTTTGAACATTTAAAAAAGAAACAAATTTTTTTCTTTTATACAAGATTTGAAGAAAATCATAGAGTTTATAAAATTGAATTTATAAAAGATAAAGAACAAGAAGAAATTTTAAGAATTATTTATCCTACTATTGTAAAAGGTTATCCTGCTATTTTAAAAATTGCTCATAATGATGCATTAATAACTGATAACGATGTTCGAATTTTTGAACAACATATAAGAAACGATTTAAGAAGTCAAGTAGGAATAAAATTGAGAGAAGAGCTTTTATAATGAACTTTTTATATTTTCCTTTAAAATTTCAAAATGATTTTTTTAACTTTTTTGTATGAAATAAAAGTTATAGATGGAACGAAGAATGAACCTGTTGATTCTGCAATATCATATATATTTAAAATTTCTCAAAATAATGTTGAATTAATAGATAGTTATAAAGTAAAGAATGGAATTTTGAAGTTTGAAATTAAAGATACTTCAATTAAAGCAATTGGCATTCAGACAGACTATAAGGGATTTAGTTTTTATAGCCCTATTATAAATTTACCTATTAAAAATGAAAGTTTATTTGTATATCAAGTTAGCAGTGAAGGCAATTTTCAATTTAAAGAGTACGGTGCATTTATAGTAAATCAAGATAGTATAATAATGGTAGCAGAAGACATTATTTTATCATTAAATTCTAAAAATGCTTTGTTTCCAAAAGAACCTATAAAGTTAATTCTTCCAAAGGGCTTTGAAAATTTTAGATATAATGGATTACCACATGATAGTGTTCAGATTGTAGGTGAAAGTCTTTTCATAAAGCCTTTTATTATTCCAAATAATAATAACTTAATAAGTTTCGTTTATATGGTTAAAAAGAAACTAAATCTTGAAAGAAACTTTGGTAATATAAATTACACACTTGCAATAAGAAAAGATTTAAAACACAATGTTAAAAATTTATCAAAAGGAGATATTCAAAAAATGGGAAATATAGATATACAATTGTATAAAGGAAATAAACCTTTTAGTGTCCAAGCAAGTGTAATGCCATCATTTGATATAATTAGTTTGATAAATAAAAATAGATTTGTTATTGCTGGTGTTGTTATTGCCATTATTGTAGTAATCATTTTAATTTTACAATCAAGAAGTAAAAATGAAACTAAAAGTAAAACATCTAACGAAGAAAATTAATAATAAAACAATTTTTGAAAATGTAAATTTTGAAATAAAAAATGGAATTTTACTAATAAAGGGACCAAATGGTTCAGGAAAAACAACACTACTTAAAATTCTTGCAGGATTTGAAAAACCAACATCAGGTGAAATAGAATATGAAGATATAAAAAATTTTGAAATTTCATATCTTGGTCATAAAATGGGTATATATTTGGAATTGACTGTTTTAGAAAACTTAAAATTTTTTGAATTTGATGAAAAATTAGTAGAAGTTTTTAAATTGGAAAAATTCTTAAATTACAAGGTAAAACTTCTTTCAAGGGGTTCTTTACAAAAAATAGGTATTATTAGGGTATTATCAAAAAAATCAAAATTATATTTACTTGATGAACCATTTACTTCACTTGATGAGGATTCAAAAAAAATTTCTCTTGAAATTATAAAATTTTTATCAAAAGATAAAATTTTTATTATAACAACTCATGAAAATCTTGAATTATCAAAAAACTACATTTTTCTTTAAAAAACAAAATCTAGAATTTCTATTCCAAATCCTTCTATACCTTTATAATTTAAAGGATTAGGAGTTATTACAATAATTTTTTCATACCCTAAATCCCTAATAATTTGAGCACCTATTCCATAATTTCTAAATACTTTATCTTTTTCGTTTAAATTGTCATCAACATCTAAATAAATAAATGCTCCCCCATTTTTTGAAATTATTTCTAATGCTCGTTTTTTCTTACCATAATTAATATCGTCAATTATAAGTAATTCATCAGCAAGAATAGATCTCCTATGAACTCTAACAAATTTAATTTTCTCAGAAGTTGGTTTTTCAAGAACATAGTGAATTTTATTGTATATATCCTTATAAGCGTAAAGCTTAAATTCTCCATATTCAGTTTTAACATTCTTTTCAAAAATTTTTTGAATAATTCTTTCCTTTTTAAATCTATAAGCAATTAAATCTCTAATGGTTATAATTTTAAGATTGAATTTTTTAGCAATTTCAATTAGTTTTGACATCCTTGCCATGTTTCCATCGTCATCCATTATTTCGCATATAACACCTGCAGGATAGAAATTGGCAAATTTGGATAGATCTACACTTGCCTCGGTATGACCTGCTCTTTCAAGAACACCTCCTTTCCTGCTACATAGTGTATATAAATGACCAGGTCTTATAAAATCTTCTTTTCCTTTTGTTTCATCGCAAATCATTCTCGCAGTTAAAGCTCTTTCATAAGCAGATGTCCCAGTTTTAACATCTTTATAATCAATAGGGTAACCAAATGGTGTTGAAAATTTTGAAGTATTTTCAATAGGGACTTCTAATTCAAGTGCATAAAATCTTTCATAATTTATTGAGATACAAACCAAACCACCGCCTACTCTTGCCATAAAATTGATATGTTCTGGTTTAACAATTTGTGCAGGAATGAAAAAATCTCCTTCGTTTTCTCTATCTTCATCATCAACTATAATAATTATATTTCCATTCTTAATTTCTTCAATAGCTGTATCTACGCTTGTAATTATATAATTTTCCATTTTGTACCTTCTTTTGTATCTTCCAAGATAATACCTATTTCTTTTAATCTATTTCTTATCTTGTCGGAAATTTCAAAATTTCTTTGTTTCCTTAAATCCTGCCTAATTTCTACAATAAAGTTAATCAATTCTTCAAGTTTATTATTTTTTACTTCAAAATCCAGATTAAATCCTAAAATGTTTAAAATCATTCTAATTGTAAATGCAATATCATTTGCAATGTCAAAATTTTTATATGCTAAATTTATATATTCAAAGATAATAGCAAGTGCCTTTGGTGTATTTAAATTTTCATCCATAGCTAACTCAAATTGATTTAATAGATCATTATAAATTTTCCCTTCATCCTTAAATTCTAATAAGAAATTTTTAATTCTATACCAACCATTTTTTGCATCCTCTAATAGTTCATTAGAAAATTCAAGTGGAGATCTGTAATGAGCTTTTAAAAAGAAAAGCCTTATAACATTGGGATCATAATGTTCTAATAGATCTTTTGCAGAAAAGAATAATCCTGTTGATTTTGACATTTTCTCACCACCGATTGTTAAAAAACCTGTATGAATCCAAAAATTAGAAAACACTTGACCTGTGAATGCTTCACTTTGAGCTATTTCATTTTCATGGTGAGGAAAAATTAAATCTTCTGCTCCTCCATGAATATCTATTGTTTTTCCAAGATGAGTAATGCTCATTGCTGAGCATTCGATATGCCAGCCAGGTCTTCCCTTTGAAAAAGGACTGTACCAGTAAGGTTCTCCTTCTTTATAAGCTTTCCATAAAGCAAAGTCATAAGGTTTCCTTTTTGAAAGATCAGGTTCAATTCTATAACCACTTATTAATTCATCTAAACTTTTTTTTGATAGTTTTCCATATCTTTCGAATTTTTCAACATCAAACCAAACATTACCATTACTTATGTATGCAAAATTTTTATTTAATAAGCTTTGAATAATTTCTATAATTTCTTGGATGTGAAGAGTAGCTTTTGGATAAAATTCAACATCTTTAAAATTCATTATCTTTGCATATTTAATATATTCGCTTTCATATTTATATGCTAATTTTCTCCAGTCTATATTTAATTCTTTTGATTTATTTATAATTTTATCATCAATATCGGTAAAATTTTGGACATATATTACCTCATATCCCTTATATTCTAAATATCTTCTTAAAATGTCAAAACTTGTAAATGTTCTAAGGTGCCCCGCATGGGGCACATCTTGAACTGTCATTCCACAAACGTACATTTTAACTTTGTTTTTTTCAATTGGTTTGAATTCTTTTAAGGTTGAAGACAATGTATCAAAGAGCTTCATAATTAATTATTTATTAATTTATAAGTTTTTTCATTTACTTTTAAAATATATATTCCTTTTGACTTAATAGGGATTTTATGTATTCCATATTGGGCTGATTTAATTTCTGACTCATAAATTCTATACCCATTAACTGAATAAAGAGAAATATTTAAATTTTGAGCTTGTTTAAAGTGATACTTAATTAAAATTTGTGAATTTTTAACATAAGGATATATGCCAAAAGGTATTAATCCAACTTCATCGGAGGAACTTATAAAGCAATTAAGAACTGCTGACATGAATTCTTCTCTCTTATTCCAGCCTGTTTGAGTATTACTTATTGCTTCAAAAGGTCCTGCTAAAAAAACAGTTTTACATGGAATTTGGTAAACTACCGCTCCACCATAATCTCCGCTTCCAGTAACACCAGTCCATCGAAAAGCTCTTCTTGAATTAGGATTATTAGGTGCTATATTATCATCAGAATTGGCATTTTGTGCTCCATCGGGATTTACTAACCTAAATTTTAAACCATTTCCAACAGGATCACCTGTTTCTCCGACAATCGTTTTATATTGAATACCTGTTTGGATAATATTAGCACCAAGATAATTTTGAATAAATTGACTTCCTATTGGATCTTCTGCTAAGTACTGACTTGAAATAAACAACTTCTTACCTGAATTTAGCCAAGCGACAAGAGAGTCCCTTTCTGCTGATGTTAAAACATTAGTACTTCTATTACCTGTATGCCAAATAATAATTTCTCTTGTGTTAGATCTAAATAGTTGAGGCTCATTAAATCTAACGAGTTCATAAACTTTATTTAAACTGTCCAATGCAGAAGTATAGTAAGTTTCAAAGTTCGTTAATGTATCTGCATCTACTACAAGTATTTTTGGGAATCCAATAATTAATCTTAAATTTATTATTGTATCAGCATTTTGAGGTACTGAGTTAACTTTAACTTTAAAATCCCAAAATCTTGGTTGACTTCCACTTATACTAACTTCAAAGAAATCAGCAGGTTCAATAGTCTGTTCCATATTTAAATTTCCAACATTTATATTTCCGTCTATAACTGTTATATTTGGATCATTATTTATAAGTTGTAAGCTAACATTAGAAGCATTTCTATAACATCTTGGATTTGATATTGTTAGAAATAATTTTACTTGTTCTCCTACTTCTGCTCTTTGATTATTATTATAATTACTATCATCTACTCTAACTTTCAAAACACTTACACCTGCAAACTTGGCCATTCTAACTGCCTTAAACATATTTACTCTTCCACTTCCAAGCTTTCCAGCATAAGAAGGATTAAGAGCATCTATGTTATCTGTTGAACATATTAAAAGCGTATCAATGTCGTCAACACTTAAGCTTGGATTTGCAGCTTTTATCATAGCTCCAACACCAGCGGCAGATGGGCTTGCCATAGATGTTCCCGAATAAGCTGCATAAATAAAGCTATTATTTGAAGAATTCCAAGCAGTGGAATAAACAAAATCTCCTGGTGCTGAAACATCAACACAAGAACCATAATTTGACCAGCTAGGTTTCTGGTCACCTTGGTTTGTTGCTGCGACACATATTGTGGCATCGTTATAACAGCATGGATATCTTGGCGATGAACCTACATCAACACCCTGATTTCCAGCAGCAGCATAGTTATTGGCACCCATACTTCTCGCATGCAATAATGCTGTTCTTGCAGAGTTATTATAATTTGGTCCTCCATATGAATGATTAGTTATTTTTGCTCCTTTATTTGCAGCATAGTAAGTGCCATTTATTGCACTATAAATATATCCACAAGCTCCTGTTTGAATTGCCATAGCTTTGGCATTCCAGGCTTCACCAGCAACACCAACACTGTTATTAGTCCAAGCTGCCATAATTCCTGTGACATGTGTTCCATGATCATCGTAGGTAGCATTACAAGGGTTAGGTTTTGGATTGTTATCATTACCATAAAAGTCCCAGCCTATTAAATCATCAATAAAACCATTTCCATCGTCATCTACACCGTTTAAGTCGCCAGGGTCAAATTGCCAAGTTGAACCATTAAAAATTAACGTCTTACCATTACCATTAACATCTTCACCAAGATTATTCCATATTATACCACCTAGATCAGGATGGTCCCAGGCAACACCTCCATCAATGGCAGCAACAACAATACTATCAGCCTTTGTAATATCCCATGCATTAAAAGCCTGAATTTTTGGAAGATGCCATTGATTTGAAATAAGAGGATCATTAGGAACGATATCCATTTTATAAATGAACCAAGGTTCAACATATTCAAACATTCCTGTTGATTCCAAATCTCTTACTATTTTATAAACATCAACTTCAGAATTAAAATAAATAACAATTATCCTATCAAGACCAAATTCAATAGCCTTAGGTGTAATTTTACCAAGTATAAGACCTTCAACTGACTTTATATTTTGAGAATTCAAAACACTATTTACACTATTTGGAAGTCTATAAAATCTTGTAAGAGCACCATTTACATACCTCATGTCTTTTAGTTCAAAAAGAGGAAGATATTCTTTCTTTATTTGAGCAATCACCCTATCTTTAAAATATAAATTTTGATCATTTAGGTTTAAAAGAAAGAACATCATATGAAAATTTTAAAGGTTAGATGGAAAGCAAAAAATAGATTTGATTTTTAAGCTATAAAATTTTGGACTTTTCAAAAGGAGGAAAAAAATGAAAGGGATTTTAAGTATCCTTATATTTTTCCCTATTTTCTCATCTCTCTTATTATTATTTATTAGAAACAGAAATTTTGTTTGGATCTGGTCTTTTGTTGTTTTATTATTTGAATTTTTGTTAAGTCTTTTGCCTCTTGGAAATTTTAATTTTTCTGAAAATTTCCAATTTATTGAAAACTATAATTGGATAGAAAGTTTGAATATAAATTACTATCTTGCTGTTGATGGTTTAAGTTATTTAATAATTATTTTAACAACATTTTTATCTTTATTGGGTCTTCTATCTTCAATTAACTTAATAAAAACAAGGGAGAATGAATTTGCATTTTGGTATTTATTTTTAACTGGCTCATTGGTTGGTGTTTTTTCCTCATTAAATTTATTTTTATTTTTTATTTTCTATGAATTTTGTTTAATCCCTGCATATTTCTTAATTTTGATATGGGGTGATAATGATAAGGTTAAAGCAAGCTTTAAGTTTTTATTATATACTGCTTTTGCATCTGTTTTGCTTATCGTTTCAATAATTATTATTTACTTACAATTTAGAACATTAAATTATTTAGATTTGTTAGAGCAAATTCCATTATTAAAAGATAATTTAGGATTATTAATTTTTATTTCTTTTGCTCTTGCTTTTGCTGTTAAAACACCAATTTTTCCATTTCACGCGTGGCTGCCTGATGCTTATACAAATGCTCCAAGCAGTGTTTCATTAATTATTGCAGGCATCATGGCAAAAATTGGAAGTTATGGTTTTTTAAGATTTTTAATTCCTCTATTTCCAACTTATTCAATTGAATATGCTTATATTTTTGCTATTTTATCAATAATTTCAATTATTTATGGTGGATTTATGGCTTATGTTCAAGATAATTTTAAAAGGTTAATTGCATTTTCTTCGTTTTCACATATGGGTTTTATAACACTTGGAATATTTTCATTAAATAGCTATGGAATAAATGGTGCAAGTATTCAAATTTTAAATCATGGAATAATAATATCCGCTTTATTTTTAGTGTCTGGATTTTTATATGAAAGATTTAAAACAAATAGTATTTCTGAACTTGGAGGTCTTGCAAAAACTGTGCCTGTTTTAATTGTTTTCTTTGGTTTATTTATGCTATCATCAGTTGGTCTTCCTGGAACTAATGGATTTGTTGGAGAATTTCTTATTCTTCTTGGTGTAAGTTTAAAGAATTTTTCTTGGGCTATATTTGCTGTTTTAGGGATGATTGTCTCTGTTATTTATATGCTTCCTGCATTTCAAAAAATATCTTATTTGGAAATTAAATTTGAAAAAATTAAAGATTTGAACATAAGAGAATGGTTTATCTTAACTCCATTAATTATTCTTATTTTTTCCATTGGAATATATCCAAATTTCATTTTTAAATTTTTACAAAAACCTTCTGAATATATTCTAAATGTTATAAAAAAAGGAGGTAAAAAATGAGCATCTTTTACTTCTTCTCTCCTGAAATAACAATTTTAATTGGTATTATATTACTTTTAATCATAGAGATATTATTCCCAAAAAGAGGTTTAATAGCATTTCTCATTTCATTAGTTTTTCTGTTTATTTCAACCTATTTCGTTTTTGAGCAATTGTTTAAAATGAATAAGGAGTTTTTTCAAGAATTACTTAAAACTGTTCAAAATTATGAATATGCAAAATATATAATTGAAAGCTTAAGGTTTGGTCCAATTGAAAGATTATTTGATTTGATTTTCTTAATTGGAACAATTTTCTTTGTAATACTATCTTATGATTATTATAAAAATAAGTCTGGGGGTGATTATTATTTTCTTATATTTTCTGCTCTTTTTGGTTCAATGTTATTGCCAAAAAGCGAGAATTGGGCAGTTTTTATTTTATCACTTGAAATTCTTTCATTTTCATTATATGCTCTTGTAGGATATAAAAGAAATTTATTTTCTTATGAAGCAGCAACAAAGTACTTTTTTATTGGAGCATTTTCAAGTTCTTTCCTAATAGTAGGAATAGCATTCTTATATTTTGTTAGTGGTAGTTTGTCATTTGAAAGTTTATTTCAAAACTATGCTTTTAGAAGTTTCTTTGGATTACTTAAATCAAAAGATTTTTTATCAATTATTGGAGTTGGATTTTTGATTGTTGGTATTGGTTTTAAATTGTCTGCTGTTCCTTTTCATTTTTGGACGCCTGATGTATTTGAGGGTTCTCCTTCTCCAACTGCAAGTTATATTTCAACAATATCAAAAGCAGCTGCATTTGCAATTGTTTTGAAATTATTTCAAGGTGTTTTTAGTTCTTATCCAAAGCTATGGGAAGGTTTAATTTTATGGATTAGTGTTTTTACGATGATTGTTGGTAATTTAGCTGCTATTAGAGAGAATAGCATTAAAAAATTGTTAGCATTTTCAACGATTGCTAATGCTGGTTATGCATTAACTGGAATTTATGCGGGAGGAATTGAAGGTTTTAAATCAATTATATTATTTCTATTTATTTATACAATAATGACATTTGGAGCATTTTCAATTGTTCAAATGGTAGCTGAAGATGACACGAAAATAGAAAATCTAAAAGGATTATATAGGAAAAGTCCATTTTTAGCGATTAGTCTTACTTTGTTTATGCTTTCACTTGCAGGTATTCCACCTCTTGCAGGTTTCTTTGCAAAATTTTATATTGCTTACGCAATTATTAATGTTGGTGATATTGGACTGGCAATTTGGTTATTTATAAACGGAATAATCTCTTATTATTATTACTTAAAAGTAGTTTATTATATTTTCTCTGATGGTGAAAAAGAAATTAATTTTGGTTATTTACCTTTGTTTGTAACTGCTTTGTGTCTAGTTTTTGTTATTTTTATTGGTATATATCCTTCTATTATCCTTGAGTTTGTTAATAACGTTCTAAATAGATTTATTAGTGGATGATTTTAGCTTTCTTAATTAGTAATTTTGATTTAAATAAGAAACTATTCCAAAGGTTTTCTTATGTTGAAAAGCAAATATCATCATTTAATAAAAGGATAAACCAGCTTAAATTTTATAAAAATAAATTTAGCACTTTTTCAAATGATACATTGACAATTTGTATATTGGCATTGAGAGTAGAATTTCAAAAGGAGGTTCCCGATGATCCACTTACTACTGGTGATGGGACATTTGATACAACAAGTTCTGGTATTAAGGGAACTTTTGATTATAAGCCACCTTATGACAGCTCATATTTTTCTTCAATTTTAGAATTTTCAAAAAATTACTTTCTTTCTGCTACTTATCATAGAATAAAATTTAAATATTCAATTTCTCCTATTGTTAAAGTGCCACATAAAATTAGATATTATGGAGATTTGGGATTTTTTGCACAAGGTATAACATCGTTTTTTAGAGATGCTATCAGAAGCGCTGATCAAGTAGGTATATTTTCAAATACTAATTTAGCTTATTGTAATCCACAACCTAATGAGCTTATATTTAGAAGAATTGTTATATTTTATGCAGGTTCTGCTTATCAAACTGATGTAAATGGTGATACACCTTATGATTTGCCAGCATTAACGATTTTTGCAGGAGCATTAGACTATTACCTTGGACAACCTTACATTGTTGTAAATAATGGAAATGATACAATTTATGATGCAACATTAATTCCTCAAACGTTAAGACAAGATGGATTGAATATAGGACTTCAAGGAACAGCCGTTCATGAACTAAACCATTTAATTTTCTTTGTTGATGACTTGTATGATTATTCGGGACTTGGAACAGGAGCAGGTTATTTTGATTTAATGGCGGTTGGTGGTTATGGTGGAGATATTGATAACATTCCAGAGGGTTATTTGCCAACATTACCAGGTGCATATACGAAAATTTATATGGATAGTATCTTAAATTTAATTTGTCCATCATGTCAAAGAATTATTATGCCTAATGAAATTACGAAAATTCAACCTTCTAAAAATGAACAAACATTTAATATCCTTCCATCTTCATTTTATCCACAATTTTATAAAATTGAATTTGATAATAAAGAATATCTTCTAATTGAATTTAGAAAAAGAGAAAAAGTTGAAGATAAAAAAGTTAATTTTATTTACAATAGTGATAGTTCATTAATATTTGGTATATATGATGAAGAATGGGATTATGCTTTACCTGGTGAAGGAATTTTAATATGGCATGTTGATAGGAATATCATAGATAGTTTAGGACCTGATTTTCAGAGTAATAGACCAATGGGTGTTGTTTTGATTGAAGCGGACGGAGTTCCAGATTTTCAATATTTTATTAAATTTCCAGAAGGTTGGAAAGGATCAAAGTACGACCCTTTCTATAAAGGAAATAGAGATAGAATTGATGATTATACTTATCCTTCAATAAAATCCAATGAAAACAAATTAACAGGTTTTGAAATTTATGATATATCAAGTGTTTCAAATATTATGAGTTTTAAGGTTAAAAATGAGAAATTATCAAAAATTTATTTTGGTAATGAAAATTATAAATTTCAAAGACAATTTTTTAATTTAAAAGATAGCTTAATTATAGCTCTTTTTGACGGTCATATTGATACAATTGATGAAAATACAAATAGTGTTAGAATTTATTCGGAACTTTATCTTTTTAAAAAGAATGGTCAAAGCTATTATAATCAGCCATTAATTAAAACATTCATTCAATTTAGAGATTTTACATTTTACCCCTATTTATTTAAGTATCCACCAATTATTGAAGACTTTGATAATAATGGCACTTATGAGGTTTATTTGGCAGGAACTGATGGTAATTTATATAGTTTTTTGATTACTTCTTCTTTTTCAAATAATTGGACAAAAAATGTTAATTTTCCAATTAGAAGTTGTTTAAGAAAATTAAAAAATTATATTCTTTTTGGAACAGATGAGGGAAAACTTATTTTATTTAATCCAATAAACCAAACAATTTATAAATCAGTTTATTTAAATTTTCCAATTTCAACATGTTTCTTAATTAAAAATGATATAATTTATCTTCAAGGAATTGATGGGACCTTCTATATTATTGATAGTGAATTAAATATCTTAAAATCAAAAGAACTTGAAATTTTACCAAATCCAATTGAAATAATCCCCATTGTCTTAAAAGATAGAATTTTTACTGCTACAAATAATTATCTTTGGATATTAGATAAAAATTTAGATGTTTTAAATCAGGTTCGTTTAAAGAATAAACCTATTGCTTTAAGCTATTTTCAAAATGGAATTTTAGTAATTACAAATGATGGAATTTATAAATATGATTTTAATGGTGCTTTAATGGGTTTTATAAATGAAAAGACTGCATTTGCTTTAAGTTCAGATACAAACATCATTTTCAACTCGTTCATTTTTAACTACTCAAAAGGATTTAATGAAGTTTATCCAATAATAAGAGATAGTATTTTTGCTTATTCTGACATTAAAAATAACATTTATTTTTGGTCTTTAACCTCAAATAATCCCCTCTTTTATTCATTTCTAAATTATAATGAAATTTCAGATTTCCCAACTGTAAAAAGAATTAACATTTTAGTTTATCCAAACCCAATTAATAGAAATCAAAAATTTACAATTAGATTTTATGCGGATGAAATAAAAAATTATAAAATGAGAATTTTTGATTTTTCGGGAAGGATTGTTCTTGAAAGAGAATTTGAAGTTAAATTAAAAGGTATAAATGAAATAACAATTGATAATAATTTAAAGTCGGGAGTATTTATTGTTGATGTTGAAGGTCAAAAAACAAAATTTTATGTGAAGTAATTATATACTTTTTCAAACTCTGAAACAATTTTATTCCAATCAAAATTTTTAGCTCTTTGAAGGGCATTTTCTGAAAGTTTTTCTCTTAAATTTTTATCATTATATAATAAAAGAATTTTTTGTGCTAAATCTTCATAATCCATATTTTTGAAAAATAAAGCACAATTTTCATTAGCAACTTCATTATAACCATCTATATTTGAACATATTACAGGCTTACCACAAGCAAATGCTTCAAGTAAAACAATACCAAATGCTTCACCTCCTCTTGTTGGAAAAACGCAAATATCACAATTATTATAAAAATTAATTAGTTCTTCATCTTCAACATTTTCAAAAAGTTTTATATTTTTATATTTTTCTACATATTCAAGAATAATTTTCTTGTAAGGACCATCTCCTACAATCCAAAGTTCAAATTTATCATTATTTATTTTTTCAAACGCTTTTAAAAGAATATCACAACCCTTCCTATAATCAAGCCTTCCAACGTACAAAATTTTAAATGAACTGTTTTCAAAATTCTTTGAATTAGCCTTAAATTTCTCTAAATTTATACCATTTGGAATTACAATTGAATTAACATTAAATATCTCTTTCATTTCATTAGCAGTTGATTTGCTTGGAGCGGTTAAAATATCATTATAATTTATAAATTTCTTAACAAATTTTGAATATAATTTTAAACTAATTGTTATTTTCATTTGTTTTGAGTGAAATGTTCCAATTGTCTTTATATTTTTGTTTATTTTTTTAACAAAATATGAACTTAAAACGGAATATGGTGGTCCAAGAGGTCCTTGATTATGGAAAATCTCAATTTTATAATCATTTAAAATTTTCTTTAAATTTTTATAAAACAAAATAGGATTTTCTAATATAAAATAAGTCCAACTTCCATTAGCATAAATTTTTGAAATTTTTCCAATTTTTATAACTTCAAAATCAAAATTATAATTAATTCCAAAATCACCTGTTATTAAAATAACATCATGTCCTCTTTTTATTAAATGATGACATAAATCATATGTAAACTTTGCAACACCTGTTTTTAAGGGTAAAAAACTTTCAGAAAATATAGCAATTCTCACAGTGGTTCATTTGAATGTTTCTTATAAGGTAAGGTTTGTCTTTTGTTTTCAAGAAGTTGAAGATAATTGTAGATAATTTTTCTTGTTTTAGATGGTCTTATAACGTCATCTATGAATCCTAAACTCGCAGCATAATAAGGGTTAGCAAATTTATCTCTATATTCTTTTATAAACTCATTTAAATTTTCAATTTTTTCTATTTCCTTTTTATATAAAATTTTAACAGCACCTTCTGGTCCCATAACTGCTATTTCCGCACTTGGCCAAGCCAAATTTATATCTGCTCTTAAATGCTTACTTCCCATTACATCATAAGCACCTCCATAAGCTTTTCTTAAAACAATTGTTATTTTCGGAACGGTAGCTTCTGCGTAAGCAAAAATCAACTTTGCTCCTTCTTTAATAATTCCTCCATGTTCTTGTTCAATACCTGGCATAAATCCAGGAACATCAACAAATGTTATAATTGGTATATTAAAACAATCGCAAAATCTAACAAATCTGGATGCTTTTACTGACGCTTTAATATCTAATGCGCCAGATAAATATAATGGTTGATTTGCAACAATTCCTACAACATACCCTCCAATTCTTCCAAGTCCAATTACGATATTTTGAGCGAAATTTTCTTGAATTTCAAAAAACGAATTTTCATCTAAAACTTTTTTAATAATTTCTTTTACATCATATGGTTCAGTTGGTTCTATTGGAATAATATCGTCTAATTCAGGAATTTCACGATTTGGATCATCATCACTTTGGATAAAAGGTGGATTTTCCAAGTTATTTGAAGGTAAATAACTTAAAAGTTTTCTAATTGATAACAATAATTCTTCTTCTTTATCATAAACGAAATGAGCTATTCCAGATATGCTTGCATGAACGTCTGCTCCACCAAGTTCTTCAAAACTAACATCTTGATGCATTACCGCTTTTACAACATCTGGACCTGTTATAAACATATAACTTGTTTCTCTTTTCATAAATATAAAATCAGTTAAAGCGGGTGAATAAACTGCTCCACCAGCACAAGGTCCAAGAATAGCTGATATTTGTGGAATAACACCACTTGCTAAAACATTATGTAAAAATATATCTCCATATCCACCAAGAGCAGATACACCTTCTTGTATTCTTGCTCCTCCTGAATCATTCAAACCTATTATTGGAATTCCAACTTTAAGAGCCATTTGCATAATTTTAACAATTTTTTGAGCATTAGTTTTTGAAACTGTTCCACCAAATATTGTAAAATCTTGTGAAAATACTGCTACTCTTCTACCGTCAATAATTCCAAAGCCTGTTATTACTCCGTCTGTTAAGAACTTCTTTTTGTCCATTCCAAAATCATGGGCTTGATGAACAACAAATAAATCTACTTCATCAAAATCATCTAATAATATTTCCAATCTTTCCCTTGCTGTTAATTTTCCCTTTTTATGTTGTTCCTCAATTTTGCTTTTACCTCCTCCCTCATATGCTTTATTCTTTAATTCTTCTAATTTTTTTATTTTTTCATTCATATTTCTTCACCGAAACCCTCTTCAATAAGTTTTGCTATGCTTTCAACTGCTTCAACTTCATCAGGTCCTTCTGCTCTTATAATAAGTTCGGTTCCTTTTGGAGCAACAAGCATTAATATTCCTAAAATACTTTTAGCATTGGCACAAATTCCATCTTTTTCTATATATATTTCTGAACTAAATTTATTAGCAATTTCCGAAATTTTGGTTGCAGGTCTTGCGTGAATTCCAAGTTTATTAATAATTACTACTTTTTTGTAATACACATCTAAAATTTTAAAGCAATTTTATTTAAACTTTATGCCTTGTCCAATAATTCTAAATCTATTTATTTTATTATGTTTTCCCCACCCACCCTGAAATTAAGCCTTCGGCTTATAAATACCCATTTTTCGGCATGGGGGGCTTTGTCCCCCTTAAATTCCCCCCAAAATAAATAATTTTAAAACGCTTTTTGTAAATTATTGACTATCAATAACTTAATACTATTTATTGGACAAAGCAATTTTATTTAAACTTTAAAATTTCCAAAGTTGATTACTTTTCTTTTTTCTACAATTGTTAGACAGGAAACTTTTGGAATTTCAAGTTTTTTAATTGTTGATGAAAATGAAAGGATAATTTTCCCTTCTTCCCAAACATTATTTTCTAATGTCATTCAATTTGAAATCACATATAAAAGTGCTTTTTTCACATTTCCAATTTTTGAAAATTTAAATTATAGTTTTTATTTTGACACAATTTATGGAATTGGCATTGCTTATAAATTTGAAAATTTTTCCTTAGGTTTTAATAGTTTTAAGTTAGATAGTCAATTTCTGTTTAATCTTGGTACTTATCTAAATTACAATAATTTTGAAAGTAAATTTTCGGTAAGTTATGAAAATAATAATTTTGATTTGAGGAGTTTTTTTAAGATATTATTTTTTGAGCAGTATAGTTCAAGATTTTATTTAGAATACAGAAATAACCTAAATGTTGTTATTGGAATTTTTTATGAACCTTCTAAATATAGGTTTCTAAATTTTGGATTATCAAAAATTGATAATAATTATTTTTCTTTTAGTAGTGTTGAAGTTTTGATTTTTAGAGATTTTTTAACAATTAGAGGAAGTGTTTATGAAAACCTTCAAAGTAATAAGTTATTCCTAAATTATGGATTTTCGGTAAGTTATGAAAATTTTAGAAGTGATTTTATTGTAAATGATAGTGTTTTCAAATTAGGGATTTACTATAAGTTTAATATATTTTAGAATATCAAGCCTTAAAATTTTTAAATGGTTAATAAACCTTACTGGTTAAAAATAAAACTTGAATATAATGAAAAATTTCACGATGTTAAAAGAACTTTAAAAGAAAAAAAGTTATATACAGTTTGCGAAGAAGCAAAATGTCCAAATATAAATGAATGTTGGTCTCATGGAACTGCAACAATTATGATTCTTGGAGATACATGTACAAGAGGTTGTAAATTTTGTGCAGTAAAAACAGGTAATCCAAAAGGTTGGGTAGATCCCTTAGAACCATTACATGTTGTTGAAACAATTAAACATTTAAAATTGAAATATGTAGTATTAACGATGGTTGATAGAGATGACTTATTAGATGGGGGAGCATTTCATGTTTATAGGACGGTTTTAGAAATTAGAAAAAATTTTCCTGATATAAAAATTGAAACCTTAGTAGGAGATTTTCAAGGAAATAAAAATTCAATTAGTTTAATAGCAAATTCCTCAATTGATGTATTCGCTCATAATATTGAAACAGTTGAAAGATTAACTCCAATTGTTAGAGATCCAAGGGCAAGTTATAAACAATCATTATTTGTTTTAGAATATGCAAAAAAAGTTAATCCTAAAATTTTAACGAAAAGTTCAATAATGGTTGGACTTGGTGAAACAGAAGAGGAAGTTATTCAAACTATGAAAAATTTAAGAAATGTTGGAGTTGATATATTGACAATTGGCCAATATTTACAACCTACAAGGAGGCATTTAAACGTAGTTGAATATGTTCCACCTTATAAATTTAAATGGTACAGAGATATAGGTCTTCAAATAGGATTTAAAGAAGTTTTTTCAGGACCTCTTGTTAGGAGTTCATATAGGGCAGAAAAGGTTTTTTATGGTGAAGTTTGAGGCTCAATCAAAATTACCAACAATTTATGGTGAATTTATAATTAGAGCTTATAGTGAAGATAACAAGGAACATTTGGCACTAATAATGGGAGAATTAAAAAATGGTATTATTGTTAGGATTCATTCTCAGTGCATAACTGGTGAAGTTTTTGGTTCATTAAGATGTGATTGTGGATTTCAACTGAATTATGCTTTGAAAAGAATTTCAGAAGAAAAAAATGGTATTTTAATTTATTTAAGTCAAGAGGGGAGAGGAATAGGACTTATAAATAAAATAAAAGCATATTATCTACAAGATTTAGGTTATGATACAGTTTCTGCTAATCATCAACTTGGATTTGAAGGTGATTTAAGAAACTATAAAGTAGCATTTGAAATTTTAAAAGATTTAGGAATAAGTGAAATAAAACTCATGACGAATAATCCGAATAAAATAAAAGAGCTTCAAATTTATGGAATAAAAATCATTGAAAGAATTCCAATTTTTACAAAGGCAAATGAATATAATAAAAATTACATTTTAACAAAAATTAAAAAGCTTGGTCATCTTATTGATGAGCATCAAATTTAATATGTCAAATTAAAAATCAATAACTTTTATAAACTGTTGAAAATCAATAATTTATTTAATTTATCAAAATAAAATAACATCAAAATGTCAAATTAAATTAATTTTATGAAATTCCAATAAAAACAAAATTTTTAATAATTTGCTAAATTAAAAATGAAAATTTTAAAACGTCTTTTTGGACCTATTTTTCCTATGCTTTAAAATTTGAAAATGATTTTTCAAAACGAATTACTTAAAAATCACACAACATTTAAAATTGGTGGATATGTAAAGTTTTTTTCAAAGCCAAAAAATGTAAAGGAATTAGTTTATGTTGTCAAATTATCCAAAGATAAAAATTTAAGGATAATTCCTATATCAAATGGATCGGATATTATTTTTCCAGATTATGAATTGAATGCTATTGTTATAAAATTAGATGAAATGAAAGGGATAAATATAAGTGATGATATTGTAGAAATTTTTTCTGGTGAGGGATTACCAAAATTAGCAATATATTTAGAAAATTATGGTTTAAGTGGTTTTGAATATCTTTATGGCATTCCCGGAAAGATTGGAGGTGCAGTTTGTAAGAATGCTGGTGCTTATGGCGTTGAAATAAAAAATTTATTATTAAAAGCTTTTGTTGTTAATTGGGAAGGTGAGATTATCGAATTGAATTCAAGTGAATTAAATTTAAGATATAGAGAATCCGATTTATTGAAATATGGTATTTTATATAAAGCTATCTTCAAGCTTAAAAAAGATAATCCTGAAAATATAAGAAAGAGAAGAGAAGAATTTTCCGAAATAAGAAAGAAGACACAACCTTATGGAATTCCAACTGCTGGGTGTATGTTTAAGAATCCAAGTGGGAATAGTGCTGGAAAGTTAATAGAAAGTGTAGGACTTAAAGGATTTAGAATTGGTGATATAAAAATATCTGAAAAACATGCTAATTTCTTTATAAATTTAGGAAATGGTAAAGCAGAAGATGTTTTAAAACTAATGGAAATTGCTAAAAAAAGAGTATATGAAGAATATGGAATTATTCTTGAAGAGGAGGTAGTAATTATAAAATGAAGGAGTACGTCATAGCAATTGACTTGGGTTCAGGCTATATCAAAGCAGGACTTGGTTATAATTCAGAAGAAAGTTTTGAAATTATAGCGATATGTGAAGTTCCATCTTTGGGTATAAAAAATGGACTAATTATAAATACCCAAAAAGCAAGCGAATCAATTAAAAAATCAATTCACAATTTAAAGAATATGACTAATTTTGAAAAATTTGAGTATCTACCTGTTGTAGTTGGAATAAATGGAAAAAGTATATTTTCTGCTAAAAGTTCAAATGGTATGATTTCAATAAGAAATAATAAACCAATAGATGAAAACGATATTAAGAAAGTTATTGAACAAGCAAAAATTGCAGCAGTTATTCCAAGCGAACATGAGGTAATTTATATTCATCCTAATAATTTTATTGTTGATAGTCATAAAAATATAAAAAATCCTATTGGTATGTTTGGTAGGAGACTTGAAGTTGAAACATATGTTGTTAGTGTTGAATCACTAATGATAAAAAATATAAAAACTGTTTTGAATAATGCAGGTGTTTTTGATGCTCAGATTTATCTAAATCCAATTGCCCAAAAATATGGAATTTTAGATGAGGAAGAAATGAACGAAAGTGTAATTATAATTGATGTTGGGAAGAATCTTTCTACAATATCTCTTTGGAATGGAGATGCTTTAGTTTATTTAGAAACTTATGAACAAGGTTTAAACATAACTATTGAAGAAATATCAAGAGACATTTCAATACCAAAAAATTTAAGTGAAAAAATTTTAAAAACTGTAGGATTACCAAACTTATATCAATTTAATTATGAAGATAATGAAATTGAAATTTATGATGAAAAAAGAAATGAAACTGTCAAAGTTAGCACAAGAAGAATAGCTAGCATTATGGCAGAAATTTTATCATCTATATTCACGAAAATTTACTCAAATATTGAAAAGGCTGGCTTTTTTAAAAATTCACCAGTTCCGATAATATATTTATCAGGTGGTGCTGCAGAAATTGAAGGAATTTCTCAAATTGTAGAAAGTGTATTTAACTTACCTGTATATATTGCAAAACCTTCAATAAAAGTAAATGATACAAAGTACCTAAGTCCAAGATATGTAACAATTGCAGGCCTTATAAAACTCTATTTTGAAAAACCAAAAGACAAAATTACTAAAAGTGAAACAAAAGAAAACATTTTTTTAAAGTTCTTTAATAAATTAAAAGAGCTTATAGAATAAGGAGGTAGATGTATGATAAGGGAAGATTTTCCAGAAGTATATTATCCACATGCAGGAGAAGATGTAAAAATAGCAGTTATTGGTGTTGGTGGAGGAGGAACGAATGCTCTAAACTATATGATAAAGAAGGGTATAGAAGGCGTAATAACAATTGCGGCTAATACTGATATTCAACATCTTGGAGACTCGCCGGCGGAATACAAATTACAACTTGGTAAAGGTTTAGCCAAAGGAAGAGGAGCAGGTGCTGATCCTGAAAAAGGGAAAAGAGCAGCTGAAGAAAGTATAGAAGAGTTTAAAGAACTTATAAGGGATGTTGATGTTGTTATAATAGCAGCGGGAATGGGAGGAGGAACAGGAACAGGAGCATCACCTGTTATAGCGAGAGTTTCAAAAGAAATGGATAAATTAACTATTGCAGTTGTAACAAAACCATTTTCAAGTGAAGGACCAAGTAGAATGAAAAAGGCATTAAAAGGCATATCAGAACTTTCACAAAATGTTGATTCAATAATTGTAATATCCAATGATGAAATTATAAAAAGGAAAGAATTGAAATTTATTCAAGCACTTTCTCTTGCAGATGAAGTTTTATACAAAACTGTTAAATCAATTGTAGATATTATAACAAAAAAGAGCTATATAAATGTTGACTTAGAAGATGTAAAAACAATTTTGAAAAATAGTGGATATGCTATTGTTTCAGAAGGTATTGGAAGGGGTGAAAAAAGAGCAGAAGAAGCACTTAAAAAGGCACTTGAAAATCCTTTGATTGATAATGTAAAAAGCATACAAGGTGCAAAAGGTATATTATTAAACATCCATTCAAGCCCAGAAAATAGCGAACATTCAATAAAAACAGAAGAAGTTAATTATATTTTAACAGGAATTTATAATGCTGCTTCAAGAGGAAGAACAGATATTGAAATTATATTTGGATTTACATTTGATGATAGTTTAAATGACGAAATTAGAATTATTTTAATAGCTGCAGGAATGGAAACAGTTAAAGTATCTCATCAACAACAAAGTTCTAATATAATAATTCCTAGATATAGAACTAATTCTTTCGTTGTTTCTGATGAAATAGAGGAGGCATGATTATTGAAGAAGGTAAAGGAAAATTTATAAAGCCTGAAAAGAAAGGTTTATTTTACAATCCAAGAGGTAAATTATCAAGAGAACTTGGAATAGCTATTTTAAGAGTTGAGAAGGAATTAAAAAATGATATTTGTGTTTTTGAATGTATGGCAGGAATTGGTTTTAGAACAATAAGATACTATTTGGAAGCTAACATAAAAAACATTTGGGCAAATGAAGCTAACGAAGAAGCAATAGAAATCCTAAAAGAAAATTTAAAATTAAATGGTATTAATGATGTTAAAATTACCAATTTTGAAGCAAAAAAAATTTTATTGGAAAATGCTTTAAATGGAAATAGATTTGATTTTATAGATTTGGATAGCTTTGGATCTCCTTCTGAGTTTGTTTTCAGTGTTATAATGGCTCTTAAATTAGAAGGTATTGTTTATTTTACATCAACGGATGGATTTACACTATGTGGTTTGAAGCAAAAGGCAAGTATTAAAAACTATGGTATTCATTCAGTAAATAGTAAATTTTGTCATGAGCTTGGTGCAAGAATTTTAATAAGCCAATTTATGAAAGTAGCAGGAAATCTGAATATGCATTTTGAACCATTAGTTAGTTTTTTTGATGGATATTCTTGGAGAATTGCTTTAAGGCTTAAAAAGGGTGTTGAAAACGCTAATTTTGATAAGTTTGGATATGTTTTATATGACCCAATAACAAAAGCTTTTAAAGTTTTCAAAGATAATCATATTGAAGGTAAAGGGTTAATATCAGGACCAATTTATCTTGATGAAATTCATAAAACAGACTATATTGATAAACTGATTGAAGTTTCAAAAGAATTTGATGATTTAAGAAAAGTTCTTGAAAAAATTAAAAATGAAGAAAATATTCCATTTTTCTATGATTATCAAGAAATTTGTGATATTGTTTCTATAAGCCCACCACCTCGAAGAAGAATAATAAAACAATTAAAAAAACTTGGTTTCTTAGCAAGTGAAACTCATTTTAATCCTTATGGAATAAAAACGAATGCAAATTACGAAGAATTCGTTAAAGTTTTAAAGATGTTAGTTGTAAAAAATTAAAAATAATTATTAGACAGTGCATTAATTATAGATTTTACGGGTGTATGTGGATATAGAAAAAAAGAAGAAATGCTTATAAATGAGCTTTCAAATTATAGTAAATAAGTTCTTGATAATCAATAACTTATAAAAATTTTTTGAAGTTATACATTTTATGGGGGGATTATTTTAGAATTACTAGACAATGCATTAGAGAAAATTTTTTATTCTTTAAAATTTTATTTATGAAAGATGGAAGAAATGAAATAGCAATAAAAAGACTAAATTTAGCAAAACGATATTTAGAAAATGCCAAAGAAGATTTAAAAAAAGCTGGGATTGATAGGAAAGTTGGAATTTATATTGATTTAAAATATGTTTCAAAATCAAGTGGAACTGCTTATTTATCAGCACTTGAAGCCTTAAAAGCACTATTTATAAATGAAGGATTATTAAATGAAAAAGAAATAAAAGGAAAATTAAAGAAAGTTGATATGTACGATTACTATTTAGGTAAATTAAACCATCTTGGCAAAGATAGAGATAATCTTATTAGATTATTTGATGAAGTTTATAAAATTCTCCACCTTGGTGGCTATTATAGAGAATTACAAGATAAGAAAGCAATAGATAGTGGTTTTGAAAAAGTTGAAAAAATTATTAAAATTGTTGAAAGTTATGTTAAGTGAATTTTTTATCCTTTAAAATTTTATTTATGAAAGATGGAAGAAATGAAATAGCAATAAAAAGATTAAATTTAGCAAAGCGATATTTAGAAAATGCCAAGGAAGAATTGAAAAAATCACCAATAGATAGAAAAAATGGAATATATGAAGATGTTAAATATGTATCATCTGCTTGTGGTAAGGCTTATTTATCAGCACTTGAAGCTCTAAAATCAATTTTTTTAGTAAAAATTTTTAAGGATGAAGATGAATTGAAAAAAGCCTTAAAAAGTAATGAAGGTTATAGCAATTATATTTTAAAACTTAACATAGGTAAAAATAGGGATAATATAATGAAACTTTATAATGAAGTTTATAAAATTCTCCACCTTGGTGGCTATTATAGAGAATTACAAGATAAGAAAGCAATAGATAGTGGCTTTGAGAAGGTTGAAAAAATTATTAAAATTGTTGAAAGTTATGTTAATTTAAAATTAAAGGATCAATAGGCTTGTTTTCTTTCCATACTTCATAATGTAAGTGCGGTCCCGTTGAATGTCCGGAACTTCCTGAAAATCCAATAACTTGTCCTCTTTTTACACTATCACCTATATTCACCATAACTTTTGATAAATGCGCATATAATGTTTTATAATTTTTATTATGTAAAATCCAAATATGAATACCAAATTGTTCGTTTGTATCAATTTTCTCAACCTTACCAATTGCTGTTGAATAAACAAATGAATTTTTATTTAGGGCAATATCTACGCCTATATGTTCATTGGTATGTTCTTGTGTAATTATACCACTTGCAGGAAGGCCAATGGGTGTATCTATTTGCTCAATTAGATCAGGATTATTACTTTGATATAAAATTGAATCTTTTGGTATTTTATCTATACCAAGTGCTAAATATAGTGATTTTTTTACTTTCCTAAATTCATTTATTTCATTTTCAACTTTTTTAAGTTCCGCTAATTTTGATTTCAACTCCATATTTTCTTTAAGGATTTTTAAAGTGTTTAGATTTAGAAGAAAAACAACAAAATTAATTATTAAAACAAGAACCACTAAAATTAATAAAAATTTCATTAAATTCAAAGATAACCTCGTAATTTTAAATTTTTTTATGGTACCTCTATCACTTAATATAATAATTTCGTAAAATTTCCTCATTATTCTAAAAGTTCAAATTTTCTCTGAAGATGAATCATTAATTCCATTCTCGTTCGTGGATCCTCCTTAAATGAACCTAAAAGTGAGCTTGTAATCATTTTACTTCTTGGTTTTTTAACACCTCTCATAATTGAACATAAGTGTATCGCTTCAATTATTACTGCTACACCTTTTGGGTTTAGTTTTTCCCAAAGAATTTTTGCAATTTCAGTTGTCAATCTCTCTTGAACTTGAAGTCTTCTCGTATATGCTTCTATAATTCTTGGAATTTTTGAAAGACCAATAATTTTTCCATTTGGTATATATGCAACATGAACGACACCAAAAAATGGTAGTAAATGATGCTCACATAAACTATAAAAATCTATATCTCTAACGAGAACCATTTCATCGTAGTTTTCATTAAATATAGCATTATTTATAATTTCATCTACATTCATTTTATAACCATAAAGTAGTTCATTAATAAACATCTTAGCAACTCTATAAGGTGTTTTTTTTAAACCTTCTCGTTCTAGATCTTCTCCTATTTCCTTAATTATTGTTCTTATGGCATTTTCAATTTTTTCATTTATTGACATTATGAAAATTTTAAAGGACTTTACTTTAAAATTTTGAAACTATGAAATACTTCTCAATATTTTTAATTTTTTCTTTTGCTTATGCAGGTGTTAGTGCAACTTCAACGAAAATATATGTTCAACAAGAGAATTGGCAAAAAGCTCTTGAGAATGCACAAAAATGGAAAGAGGAAGAACCAAATAATGCGGAGCCTTACTTATGGTTAGGCTATATTTATACAAGATTAAGTGATTATAAGAATGCTGGCTTATCTTTTCTTGAGGGATATAATAAAAATCCGAAATTTTATCAAAAGAAAGAATTTGAAAAAAAACTATCCATAAGTGGTCAAAACCTAATAAATTTTGATCAATTTCTTATTGCTATTATGAATTCTGCTATTCAATTTTATAATGAAGAGAACTATGAAAATGCTATAAAAATTTCAGAATTTATCATTAACATTGATCCGAATAATGCTAAAGCTTATCAGATATTATCAAGCTCATATCAAATTTTAGCTCAAAAAGAAAAAGACGAAAATAAAAAATTAGAATTTTTGAATAAATCAAGAAAACTATTAGAAACTTATAATGAGAAAAATCCTAATGATCCAAAAGCAAAGTATTTCTTATCATTATTCTATTACGATGATGCGCAAAACAGTTTATTAAAGAATGATACAACAAATTATAAAGAAAATCTTAAAAAGGCAAAACAAATTCTTGAAAGTGCTATAAAAATCGATAGCACTAAACCTGAAATGTTTTTTCAATTAGCAGAAATTAACTTTGAGCTTGGAAATTATAACGATGCAATTTTAAATTACGAAAAATCTTTAAAATATGACAGCACAAAATTTGAAACATATTACAATTTATCCATATCTTATATAAAAGTTAAAAATTACGATTTAGCTTTAAAAAACCTTTTAAAAGCAAATGAAATAAAACCAAATGAATATCAAGTTTTATATTTCATAAGCCTTTTAAATTTTGAGAAAAAAAATTACAAAGATGCTTTGAATTGGATAGAAAAAACCATATCAGTTAAAGAAACATCAGAAGCTTATGAATTAAAGGCGAATATATTAAAGGAACTAAAAAGAAATGAAGAAGCACTTAAAGCAATAGAAAAAGCAGAAAACTTAAAAAAGAAAGGATTATGAATGAAAGACATTCTTGAAAATATTTTTTACTATGTTTTGGGGATGATATGTGTAGGAATTATTCTTTGGTTATTACTAGATCTTTTAATTATGCCTTTTATTGTAAGAAAGGGTGATGAAATTATAATGCCAAATGTTATAGGAATGAATGTTGATTCAGCTAGTAAAATTTTAAAAGAATATAGTCTAAATCCTATTATTGATACAGTCATACCTTCTAACATTTATCCAAAAGATGTAATTATAGAACAAAGTCCAAGTCCTAATTATAAGATAAAAAAACATAGGAAAGTTTTTTTAGTTATTAGTGATGGGATTGAATTTGTTTCTGTTCCTGATGTTATAGGGAAAAGAAGAGATGAAGCAGAGGATATATTAAAAAGTTATGGTTTTGAAGTTGAAGTTGAATATAGTTTAGTTAGAGGAATGGAAAGTGATGTTGTTCTTGATATTTCGCCAGGTGTTAATAGTAAAGTTCCAAAGGGTTCAAAAGTTAAAATTTTTGTTAGTAAAGAGACATTATGATATTAAAAGCTAATGAGGAAAATATAAAAAAAGCAAGTGAAATTATAAAGAAAGGTGGATTAGTCGCTTTTCCTACAGAAACTGTTTATGGTCTTGGTGCAAATGCATTAAATAAAGATGCAGTTATTAAAATTTTTGAAATTAAAGAAAGACCTTTATTTGACCCTTTGATTGTTCATATTGATGATATTAAATGGTTAGAAAAATTAACAATTGAATTTAGTGATATTGCCAAAAAATTAATTGAAAAATTCTGGCCAGGACCTCTTACAATTGTTTTTAGAAAATCTGAAATTGTTCCTTATATTACAACAGGGGGGCTTGAAACAGTTGCTATTAGGATGCCAAAGAATGAAATTGCATTAAAGTTAATTAGATATTCAAATGTTCCAATAGCAGCACCAAGTGCTAATAAATTTGGATATTTAAGTCCAACAAATGCTCAAATGGTTTGTGAGCAATTTAAAGATAGTATTGAAATTATATTAGATGGAGGTAAAACTGAGTTTGGAATAGAATCAACAATTGTTTATATTGAAAATGAAGAAGCTCATATTTTAAGAATTGGGGCTATTGAAATTGAAGAAATAGAAAAAGTTTTAAACAAAAATGTTAAAATTTCTCAAAAAGTTAAAAGTCCTGGGCAATTTAAATATCATTATTCTCCAATTACAAAATTAAAAACATTTAAAAAGTTAGAAGAAATTAAAGATGAAATAAAAAAATATAATAAAGTTGTTATTTTAACTGCTAAGAAAGAAGATATTAATTTTGAAGATGTTATTTATGATTATTTCAGTGAAAGTGGAGATTATAGAGAAATTGCAAAGAACTTATTTGAAAAGTTATATTTCTATGATAAAATAAAAGCTGATATTATCTTTGCTCAACTTGTTGAGGAAAAGGGAATAGGGAGAGCTATCGTTGATAGATTAAAGAAAGCTGAAAATAGACATTATGGATATCAAGAACAATGATTTAATTAAAATAATAAAAAACCATTATGGTGATGAATTTGAAAAATTTATTGAGTGGGCAAGATTTCCATTAAGACCAATAATAAGAATAAATACGATTAAAGCAGATGTTAATGATGTTTATAATAGACTAACAAATAAAGGATTTATACTTTCAAAAATTAATTTTATAAATTTTGCTTTTAGAGTAGAGTACTATCCATATGAAATTGGGAAAACGCTTGAACACTACCTTGGATACATATATGTTCAGGAATTTTCTTCTATGCTACCTGCTATTTTATTAGAACCAAAAGAAGAGGATATTATATTGGATTTATGTGCAGCACCTGGCTCTAAAACAACATTAATTTCTCAACTTATGAATAATAGAGGAGTTATAATTGCTAATGATGTTGATATAGATAGAACATCGATTTTAGCATTTAATGTTGATAGAATGGGTTGTTTAAATGTTATTATAACGCAATACAAGGGAGAAATTTTTCATAATTATTATGAAAGTTATTTTGATAAGGTTTTAGTTGATGCTCCTTGTTCTGCTATTGGAACTTTACACAAAAATAAGGAAGTTATTAAATGGTTTAATTATAAAAAAGTTAAGGAATTTTCAAAATTGCAAAAAAACTTGATTGAAAGTGCTTTTAGGTGCTTAAAGGAAGGTGGTTATTTAGTTTATTCAACTTGTACAATTACTTATGAAGAAAATGAAGAAGTAATAGATTACCTATTAAAAAAATATCAAAATGCTAAGGTTGAAAAAATTTTATTGAATTTTGATCACCATTATAATGATTATTTGAATTATGGGCTTTATTTAAAGTTTGGTGAATTTGAGCCATTTTATATCTGTAAGATAAGAAAGATATGAAGATTTTAGCTATTGATTATGGTAGGAAAAAATGTGGAATAGCTATAACTGATAAAGAAAATAAAGTTGTAATTCCTTATGGTATTATTAAGACATCAGAAATTTTTGAAAAGTTAAAAGAGATTATAAATCAAAAAGGTATAAAAAAAATTGTAATTGGACTTCCACTTTCATTGAGTGGCAAAGAAGTTGAAATTACCAAAGATGTTTATAATTTTAAAGAAAAAATTGAGAAGGAATTTCATTTAGAAGTGATATTATTTGATGAAAGAATGACAAGTAAGATATTTAAAGAAAAAAATAGTGATGACTTATCCGCTATGGTTATATTAGAAAATTATTTAAAATTTTCTAAAATTCAAAAGTCTTCGTAAAACTTGTATTGTCAAAGTAGATTTTCAAAACGTACAACCCATTTTTCAAATTTAGTTTTATTTCGTATTTTCCAGGTTTCATAAACCCTATGTCTCTTTCTTCTACTTTACTTCCATTTACTGAGAAAATTTCATATCTTAAATACCTTTGGTTGATAAGATTTATTATTAATTTGCCGTTTTTTATATTAAACTTATCAAAGGGTAATTTGGCTTTTTCATCACTTGAGAGTGGAGTAAATGTTCCACAAGAACCACTCGCTACCCATTTTGTTATTCTTTCAAGATAGTTGTTTGTTCCAGGATCAACGCAATTCCAAGAAAAGCAATGATCAGTATATGCAATTCTACCATTTCCATAATTTCCAACCATTAATGTTGGGTCATTTGGTCCATTCGTTGTATCTATAATTAATATGTTCCATGAGTTACCCCATGAACCTTGAATATCATAATCACCAGAGGTTTCATCTTTGTTCAACCCAGTTGTTATTGGATGTAATAAAGCAAGTGGTGTATATTTTTGACAACTTGAATAACCACAATTCCACCATTGACTTGAAACATAAACTGAGAAACCAGCAGGTAAAGTAGGAACATTTCCTACTTGATTTGGTTGATTTATCCAATAACCACCACCCATAGAAACATAACTTTGTAAGTTTGCGGATAAGAAACCTAATGACCATATTGCTTGAATATCAACCAAAACAACATCGTATTTGCATAGTGAATCTGCACTTATATTTCCAAGATTATTCACCTGGACTTGATAAACACTAGCTCCAAGTGAGGACAATCTATTAGGAGTATCCCAGAGAGCTGAATATATATAGAGAACCTTTACTCCATTGAGAGCATTTATGCCAACTTCAAAGTTTTTATAGTTTCCATCTGTTCTTCCATCACTATAAAATAAAAAATTTATAAGAAGCATAATTAAATTTTAAAGCAAAGATTTTAATTTTTGATTTTTTTTCTTATTTCATTTGCTCTTTCTTTTAAACCCATTTTTTCATAAATTTCTGTCATTTTCTTATAAACTTCATTTTCAAGCCTTGAATTATAACCATAAGTTTTTTGGATATATTTTATAAGTTCGTTATATACAAAAAGTGTAGTTTCATATTCCTTTTTTTCTTCAAGGGCTTTTGCTAGAAGAAAATGAGCATTTATAATTGTATCTGAAATTTCTTTATATCTTGGAACCTTTCTTAAAAAATTTTTTAGATAATAAATCGTTGAATCGTAGTTTTTTAATTTATAAAAGTAAATTGCTTTTTTATATTCCGAAATATCTATATCTTTTAGATTCTTTTGGCAAGATAGAAGTAATATCAATAAAACTAATTTCCTAATTGATAATTCCATTTTCAGTTATATAACCTGTTATAAGATGTTTTGGTGTTATATCAAAAGCATAATTTATAACATTAGCATTTTCAATAGTAATTAGAAAGTTCTTGAATTTTATAACTTCATCTTTGTTTCTTTTTTCTATTATAACTTCTTCTAATTTTGAACTTTTATCAATTGTTGAAGTTGGAAAAGCTGTCCAAAAAGGAATTTTATAATAATTACATAAAATTGCGATATTTAATGTTCCGATTTTATTTATTAAGGTTCCATCACTTAGAACTCTATCTGCTCCAACGATTGCTAAATCCACTTCTCCTTTTGACATAATAAAAGCAATTGAATTATCTGTTATTAATTCATATGGGATTTTCAATTTTTCAAGTTCATATATCGTAAGTCTTGAACCCTGGAGATAAGGTCTTGTTTCAGGAACAATAACTTTCTCAATTAAATTATTTTCAAATGCCTTGTAGATAATACCGAGTGCTGTTCCTATACCTGTTGTTGCTAAGAATCCTGTATTACAATAGGTTAAGACTGAACTTTTCTTTTTAAAAATTTTTAATCCATTTTGAGCAATTTTAAGGCACTTTTCTTTTTCTTCTTTATCCAAGTTTATTACCAATTTAAATAATTCTTCCTGTAAATTTTTAGAATTTAAAATAATTTTTTCAATTTCTTTTAAAGTATTAAATAAATTTACAGCTGTTGGTCTTGAATTTTTTAAAATTTCAATAGATTTTAATAATTTTTCTTTGTTGTTTTTTTTCATTGCTTCTATTAAAATAGCATAACTACTTGCAATTGCTATTAAAGGTGCTCCCCTTATTGCCATATTTTTTATTAAATTTGACATTTGATAAGCACTTTTAACCTCTATATAAATTTCCTTAAATGGTAGTTTTCTTTGGTCTAAAATAAATAATTTGTTATTTTCAAAAATTAAAGGTTTTGGTATCATTTAATTGGTAATTAGTTTATCAATTTCATTTGCTTTTTCATGATTCCCTGTTTCAAGATAAAGATTTTTTGCTTTTGTTAGATATTCATTAGCTATTTTCTTTTTATTCATTTTTAGATAATTTAAACCAATATAATAATAAATTTCGGGAATTTTTGAAATGAAGTTCTTATCTTTAAGTAGTTTTTCAAGTTGGATTATTGATTGAGAATATTCCCCATTTAAATATAAGTTGATTGCTAAATTGAACTTACATTCTTCTAAATTACACTTTTTATAAAATTCAATAGCATTTTTATAATCTTGTAATTGATTATAGCAATTTCCAATTTCCAAATATGCATCATTCAAAAATGCATCTCCAATTGTTGTTTTAAAGAAAAATAAAATTGTTTTTTGTTTTGAATTTATGAAAACTTTATAAATTTCAATAGCACTATTACACTTATTTTCTCTATATAGTTTATATGCTTTTAGATAATCATAGTATTCATAAGTTGAATCAAAAATCTCAGGTCTTAAAATATAAATTTCTTTGAGTAGATTTTTGGCAAGTTTTGTCTCTTCATCATTTGGATAATTTTTTATTAACACTAATAACCATTTATAACTTTTTTCATAATTTGAAAGTTTATAATAGCTATATGCATTTAAGTAAATCGCATTTCTAATATATTTGAAGTTTTGATAATTTTTAGCAAGAATTGTAAAGTAATTTACAGCTTTATCGTAAAATTCTGTTCTATAATATATCATTCCTATTCTATAAATTCCATAAGGTGTAAATGGATTATTTGGATAAGTCTCATATAATTCTTGAAAATGTCTTAAAGCAATATCATAACTTTTTAGTAAATAAGCACAAAATCCACTTATAAATAGAAATGTATCACTTTTAAAGTTCTTTGAGATATTATAAGCGGATGAATAATTCTTTAACTTTATGTTTGTTAGCGCTAACAAAAGACTATCTTCATTATTATTTTCAAGAACATTATTATATAATCCAAGATGATAAAGTATCCACAATTTAGCATTTTTTGATAACTTTATAATTGAACTATCTTTTGATGTTCTAATAATTTTAGAATAAATTTCATCTGCTTTTTTATAATTTTTTTGATAATAGTAAGCTTCTGCTAAAATAAATTCTTCCTTTTCACTTTTAGGATTTTTATATTGTCTTGAAATAATTTCAAATTTCTTGTTTTTATATAAGCTGTCATTAATATTATAAAAAGGTTTTTGAATTTTATCAATTTCTGATAAGAAATCTGTTTCTATTTGTTCTTCTATATCCTGAATTTGTGTCAATAGAAAAAATATCATAAGCTTGAAAATTTTAAAGTTTATGCCTTAAAATTTCGCTCTTATGTTAAAGCTTACAGAAAAAGATATTTTTAAGTTGAAATTTTTAGGAAGTATAAAAGTTTTTTCAAATTCTGCAATTTTTACACTTTCATATATGGATGAAAAAGAAAACACATATATAACTCATCTATTTATGGTAAATAAAAAAACTTATAAACAATTAACATTTGAAGGTAAAAGAAATGTAAATCCAAAAGTTTCAAACGATAAAAAATTATTAGCATTTTTGTCTGATAGACATAAAGAAAAGGAAAAGGGCTTACAAATTTACTATTTTAAAGAAGGGCTTTTTGAGCCTATTAAACTAACGGATGAAAAGGAAGGTATTATTGATTTTATCTGGACAGAGAATAATAAAATTGTTTTTTTGAAAGAAAGAAAAAAGAATATAGATAGTCCTTATAAAAAACATTCCGATATTCATGTTATTGAAAGTTTGAGTTATAAGTTTGATAATGTCGGTTATTTTGAAAATAAAATTTTTGAAATTTATTTATTGGATTTAAATGGAAGAAAAAGGCGCTTGTTTAGTTCAGATAAACCAATCTCAGATTTTAGATTTAAAAATGATAAACTTTATTTGCTTGGAAATTTTGAAAAAAATGGAGATATTAATAGCTACAATTATATATATGAATATGACATTAAAAAGAGAAAATTAAAGAAAATTATTGATGGTAATTGGGATATTAATGGATTTGAAATTTATGAAGATAATATTATTTTTGTTGGTTCTAAAAGAAATGAAACATTTGCAGAAATTAAACATTTTTATAAGTTTTCTGATGGAAAAATTATTGACTTAACACCTAATTTAGATAGAAATCCTTATAATAGCTTAAATTCTGATAGCAGATTTGCTAATAATCAGCCACTTTTCAAGGTCGATAATTATGGGAATATTTACTTTTTAATGACAGATGGTCCAAGATGCGTTTTATGTAAATTAAAAAAAGATGGTTCAATTGATAAGTTAATTGAAGGAAACTTTTCAGTTGAAGGTTTTGATATTGATAATGAGAATAATATATATTGGATAAAGCAAAGTTTCACTAATCCTTCTGAAATTTATTTTAATGATAAGAAAATTACAAGTTTTAATGATAAATTTTTAAGAAAATATAAACTTAAAGAACCTGAATATATTAGATTTAAGGCAAGTGATAATGTTGAAGTTGAAGGTTTTGTTTTAAAACCTTATAATGATTTAAAGAGAGAAAATAATAAATATTCTGCTGTTCTTGAAATTCATGGAGGTCCAAGAACAGCTTATGGTTATTCATTTATGTTTGAATTTCATTTACTTGCTTATGATGGTCATTTCGTTTTATTTTCAAATCCAAGAGGTTCAGATGGTTATGGTTTTGAATTTGCTAATAGAATTGTTAAGGATTATGGAAATAGAGATTATTTGGATTTAATGGAATTTGTAGATGAAGTTTTAAAAAGGTATAATGATATTGACAAAGATAGAATTGGTGTAATAGGTGGAAGTTATGGAGGATTTATGACAAATTGGATTATTACGAAAACTGATAGGTTTAAATTAGCTTTAACTCAAAGAAGTATTTCAAATTGGATAAGTTTTTTTGGAACAAGTGATATTGGTTGGCTATTTGGTAATTATGAAATTGGTAAGACGCCATTTGATAATTTTGGTGAATATGTTGAAAGATCTCCAATTTTTCATTTAGAAAATGTAAAAACACCTCTCTTAATTTTACATACAGATAAAGATTATAGATGTCCTCTTGAACAAGCTGAACAATTATTTACTGCATTAAGAATTTTGAATAAGAAAGTTAAACTTATTGTTATTCCTGATGAAAGTCATGAATTGTCAAGAAGTGGGAAACCAAAACATAGAGTTGAAAGATTATATCATATTTTAAAATGGTTTAGAAATTTATGAAAAAGTTTTTAGTTTTTATTTTTCTTTTTGGATGTTTTAGCATTGAGGAAACTGTATGGATTAAGGATATTGATAGTTACGATTTATTATATACGATTTACATTCCTTCATTTATTACTCAAATTGTTTCCGAGGATAGCATTATTAAAAATATAAGTGATGATAGAATAAAATGGAAAAAAGTAGAAACTGATACAATTAACGGAATTAGTAAGATAGAGGTTTTCTATGAAAACTTAAATTTAAATGAGTTAATACAAAAAGATAGCACAATGAAATTCTTTAAATCAAAGGATTATATTGAGTTTTATAAATTTTTAACTGTATCTGATACGCTAACAAAAAATCTACTGCCACTTATTACAGATGAAAATTATTATAAAATTACTATTTTCTCAAGGAAAGAAATTTTACAATCAAACGCAGATAGTATATCAAAAGATAAAGTTATTTGGAAAATTCCTTTAAGAAAACTTTATGAAATGAAAAAAAGTGATACAATTAAAATTGTTTTTAGAATTAAGGTTTAAGATGCTTAACTTATAAATTAATTTTTAATTAGCGAAGCCTTATTATTAGGCACAGCAAGAGGCAAAACTTAAAAAACAAAAACTATTTCACTTGATAAGAAAGAAATTGCAAGAGAATTAAGAAACTTAGAAAAAGTTATTTTCTTGCGCGAAAATAAAGACACAACAACAAAACATTTCTTTATCCTTTAAAATTTCAAACTTGTTAAGAAGAGACTTTTTAAAAGTTATTTCAATTTTAGGTTTTTCTTTGATTTTTAAGATAAAAGAAGTAAAAGCAGAAAAAGGAGGTAAAACGATGGCATTTGTTGAATATAAACCAATAAATTTCAAAGAGGTAAGACCACAACTTTGGCAGATGGATGGAATATCTCAAAAAACTATGGATGAGCATATAAAGCTTTATGAAGGATATGTTGCTAAATATAATGAATGTATGAAACTTCTTGAAAATTTATCTGATGAAGAGTATAATAAAGCAAATGCTACTTATTCACTTATAAGAAGCATAAAGGTTGATATTACAAGGGCAATAGGAGGAATAAAAAACCACGAATTATATTTTGGACATCTTGGAGGAAAAGGTGGAAAACCTGAGGGAAAACTACTTGAACAAATTGAAAGAGATTTTGGAAGTTATGATAGATTTCTTAAAGAATTGAAGGCAACTGCAATGGCAGCGAGAGGTTGGGCTTGGGTGGCTTATGATTATAACTTTAAGAGATTATTTATTGCAATTGGTGATGAGCAAAATACATTTCCTATCTGGAATGCTACTCCTATACTTGGAATAGATGTTTTTGAACATGCTTATTTCATTGACTATGGAACTGCAAGAGCAAAATATCTTGAAGCGTTCTTTAATAGTGTTGATTGGAAGGTTGTTGAAAAAAGCTTTGAAAGTCTAAAATTATGAAGAAATCAGAAAATCATAAATTTGAAGAAAAACTTTTGATAAATGAAGTTATAAAAATTGAAGAGGAAAAAGCTTCTAAAATTATTGAAGAAGCGAAAAAGCAAGCAGAAGAAATAATAAAGAATGCTTATATTCAGTCTCAAAATATCATAGAGGAAGCCCATAAGGATGGACAATTACAGGCTCAATTACTTATAGAAAAATCAATTATTGAAATCCAAAGAGAAGCGCAGGAATTAAGAGAAAAAGGATTAAAAGATATCCAATTATTTAAAGAAAAAGCAGAAAAATCAATAGAAGATATTAGGAAATTTGCTATAGACCTGATTTTAGGTATTCGTGATTAGAGGAATATATATTATTGGGCTTCCCGGTTCCCATAAATATAAAATTGGAGAATATTTAAAAAATTGGTTTGATTGGGAAATTATTAACTTACAGGAGGAAGTTGAAAAATCTCTTCATAAAACATTACTTGAAATCATTAATCAAAAACAACTTAAAAACTTTGAAAATGAACAAGAAAAATTTATATTTTCTCATATCAAATCAGGAATTGTTTTTATTTCTTCTGATGTTGTTCCAAAACCTGAAATTGTTTCAAAGTTAAAAGAAAATGGTATTATTCCAATATATCTAAATTACTCAAAAGAGACCTTGGAAAAGGAGATAGAAAGGAACCAGGAACTAAATACGATATTAAAAGTTCATCCATTTGAAGAATATCAGAAAGAGATAGAAGACATTTCAAATTTATTAATAAATGTCCCAACGGAGGGATTTACAGATAAGGAAGTTGCAGTTATGATCGTTAGAGCATTAAAAAGTGAATATGATTTAATTTTTAGTAATAATGATAAAGTTTATGAAGGAATAAATGCTTTTAATCACATTAACGAAATACTTGAATATGAAGGTTTTTCAAGAGCATTTTTTATAACTTATAAAAAACTATTTGTTGTGAATTTTAAATGGGTTTTTGATGTTATTAAAAAATCGGATTTTGAACCGTACGTCTTTTTTCTTCCTGAAAAAGAAGAAATTAAAGAACTTGATTGGGTTAAAAAAATATGGTTTGAAATTTTAAATTTGAAAATTAGAAAAGATACTGCCATTGTTGGGATTGGTGGAGGTAGCTCTCTTGATTTAATAGGTTTTTGTGCCTCTACATTTAGAAGAGGTTTTCCTTTTGTTTCTGTTCCGACAACATTTATATCTCAAATTGATGCAAGCATAGGTGGAAGGAATGCTATTCATTATTTAAATCATAAAAATGTCCTTGGAACAATATACTATCCAAGATTTATTTTAATTGACCCTGTCTTTATTTTAACATCCGATGAAGAAAAATTTTTGTATTCTATAAGTGATGCTATAAAATATGGACTTCTATTTGATAGTGAAATTATTAATTATCTTGAAAATGAAGAAGTAAAAATTAAAAGAAGATATCTTCCGACGATAGAGAATTTGATTAGAAGATGTGCTTTAACTAAATTAAATGTTTGTCATATTGATCCATATGGTTGGTCTCAAACAAGATATTTTGAATTTGGTAATACAATAGCTTATTTAATTCAAGAAGTTTTACACTTAGATTATCCAAAAGCTTTAACAAAAAGCATTTATTTGATCTTAAAATTTTTAGAAAAAAATAACATTCTTAAAGAAAAGACTATTCTTAAAAGAATTGAAAAACTATTTGAGTTATATACACTTGATTATCATTTAAGTGAGGTTGATATTGAAAAGTTAAATAAGAAATGTCAATTAGATGAAATTGAAATTACGGGCATTGAAACTTATGAATCTCCAATAATACTAAAAATAAAAAAAGAAGAAATTTTTAAATTATGAATAAAATTTTAAGTATATTTGATGGTAGCTCTATTGCTTATCGTTCTTACTTTGTCTTTAAGGACAATCCCTTATTTAATTCTTACGGAGAAAATACATCCGCAGAATTTGGTTTTTTAAATTCAGTTTTAAAAGTTCTTAAAGAGACGAGAAGTAATTATATTGCGGTATGTTTTGATAAAGGTAAAAGCAAAAGGGAAAACTATTACATTAAATATAAAATCCACAGACCAAAAATGCCTGATGAATTGAGTTTAAGTATTTATAGAATTAAGCAGATTGTAAGTGCTTTGAATTATAAGATTTTTGAAATTGAGGGATATGAAGCAGATGATATTATTGGAACAATCGTTTATAAACTAAAAAATTCCTTTGATAAAACTTATATAATCAGTTCTGATAAAGACCTAATACAACTTGTTGAAGATAATGTTTTTGTATATGATACAAGGAGTGGAATTTTATATGATAAAAACAAAGTAGTTGAAAAATTTGGTATTGAACCGAAGTTTTTACCTGATTATTTAACATTAATTGGAGATATTTCTGATAATATAGAAGGAATTAGAGGAATTGGACCAAAAACTGCTATTGAACTTATAAATAAATTTGGAAATCTTGAAAATTTAATTGAAAATTTAGATAATTTACCACCAAAAATTTATGTTGAAATAATAAAATATAAAGATGAGATTATTAAAAGAAGGGATGAATTATTCAAATTGAAAATTTTGGATATTCAATTTGATGAAGAAGAGCTTAAAATAAAAAAGCCTGATAGATTGAAATTATTTAGTATTTTAAGATATTTAGAATTTTATAAGTTCATGGAAGAATTTTCTGAAAATGCTCAAAGTATTGAAATTATTGAGAATGATTTTAAGATAGATGATTTTGATATTGTAGAAATTTACAATAATTTCGTTTATAAATTTAAGGATGGAATTGTTTATAAAAGAGTATTAAAGCCTGAGGATTTAGAGAAAAGAATTTTAGCATTTGATAGTAAAAGCTTATTTAAAAATAATGCTAAATTTATTGAATTTGACTTAGTTTTGGCAGATTATCTAGTAGATCCCGAATTTGCTTCAAATAAAAGCACGATTGAACCAATTGAATATATTCTTCTAAAATACCTTGGACAAAAATTAAATTTTAAAAATAATGAACAAATTATTGCTCAAAAATTAAAAGCGGTTTATCTCCTAAAAGATGAATTAGAAAATGAGCTTAAAAATTTAGAAATGGAAAAATTACTTAAAGAAATTGAAATACCTGTTTCAAAGGTTATTTGTGATATTGAAAGAAATGGAATAAAAGTTGATACTGATTACTTACTTCATCTTAAAAAAGAATTTGAAACAAATTTAAAAGAAATTGAAAAAAATATATACGAACTTGCAGGAATTAGATTTAATATAAACTCACCAAAACAATTATCTGATGTTTTATTTAATAAGCTAAAACTAAAACCTATCAAAAAAACAAAAACTGGCTATTCAACTGATACCGAAACATTATTAGAACTTTCTAAAATTCATCCAATTGCTAAAAAGATATTAGAATATAGAGAGTTATTTAAACTTAAAACAACTTATATAGATAGCATATTGTCGCTTGTTAATCCTATAACGAAAAGAATTTATCCACAGTATAATCAAAGGGGAACATCAACAGGTAGGATTTCAGCTTTCAATCCAAACATTCAAACGATTCCTATAAAATCTGAACTTGGCAGAAAAATTAGAAAGGCTTTTATTTCTGATGAAGGTAAAATATTTATAAAGGCGGATTATTCTCAAATTGAACTTAGAATTTTAGCACATTTAAGTGAAGATGAAAATTTAGTTTATGCGTTTTTAAATGATTTTGATGTTCATATGGCAACTTCAAGAATAATTTTCCAAAAAGATGATATTAATGATGAAGAGAGAAGAGTGGGTAAAACAATAAATTTTGCTATTATTTATGGCATTAGTCCTTATGGATTGAGTAAGCAGTTAAATATAGATGAAAATTTGGCAAAGCAATTTATTGAAAGTTATTTTAATTACTATAAAGGTGTTAAAATGTGGATTGAAGAAACAAAGAAATTTGCAAGAGAAAATGGATTTGTAAAAACGATTTTAAATAGAAGAAGAATTATTCCAAAAATTGGCATCAATAGTCAAAATAAAGTTATTAGAGAAGCTTGGGAAAGAATATGTATAAATACACCAGTTCAGGGTTCAGCAAGTGATATTATTAAAATTGCTATGATTAGAACAAATAAATATAACATTGTTTTACAAATTCATGATGAACTTGTTTTTGAAGTTGATGAAAATAAAGTAGAAACTTGTAGTAAAGAAATAAAAGAAATTATGGAAAATGTTTTAAATTTAAAAGTTCCTTTAAAAGTTGATGTTGAAATAGGAAAAAACTTATAATACCAACTTCTAACTTCATTTGTTAGTGGGCAAAAAAATAGAAATAATAATGATATTTTTAGAATTATTGGACACAACAAACAAAATATTATCCTTTAAACTTTCAAAATTATGAAAGAATACATTATAAAAGAATTTGAAGATTTATTAAATTTATTAAGGGAAAGACCTGATTATCTTGAAAAATTAAGAGTTTTAATTTTAACAAAAGAATTATTAGAACTACCAATGAAATTTGAAGAATTTAGAAA
>ERZ511473.752-NODE-752-length-41570-cov-4.936929_pt1 | contig 41570 bp, 38 predicted proteins | sample MGYA00374947_ERZ511473 | MGnify/ENA primary metagenome ERZ511473 (study PRJEB26303, sample SAMN06343854) | sediment metagenome | isolation source: hot spring sediment | place: Canada: British Columbia | collected 2012-09-26 ... | reverse complement strand
TGGAGGGATTGTGTTGCGGTTGGTTTCCTGACCCGTTGGAGCCTGTTGAGGATGGAGGGGGTCGGGTATGAAAAAAAGTACCCTAATCAGTCCTTAAGGTTCCCCCCGCTTCGCGAGGGGAACCGCGAGAGGCGCGCCTACTCGGTTCCCCCTGCGAGCAGGGGGAACCTTAAGGAGGGGGTCATCAACTGCTGTTTTTTGTGAACTTTGGCTCGGCGATTGGTATTAGTACCCCCTACCGCAGCGCGAAACTGCGCGAGACGGAGATGCCGACATCGCTCTCCGCCGTCGGGTGGAACCACCACACGCCGAGGTTCCAGTCCCCGAAGCGGCGCACGAGCGCGAGGTTATACAGCGTCGGCTCGCCAGGCATCGTGCCCTGATGCGAGTAGAACATCAGCGCGGTGTCGCGATCCAGCCGATAGTTGGCGGCGACGAAGCCGATGTCGCGCCCGTTGCGCAGCCGCTGCCAGCCCGCCATCAGCGAGAGATTCCCATCGGTGCGTACGCCCATCAGGTAGAAGCCTTCCTGACTCTGGCGGTAGGTGGACGAGAAGCCGTAGCCCGTCAGCAGGCTCACAGGCGCCCGATCGCCCTGACGCGCCAACTGGTAGGTCATCTGCAGCGTCGTGCGCTCGCCGTACTGCGAGTAGCCGACCCCCAGATCGAACCGCTCCGTGACGCCCGTCTTGATGAAGGTGCGGAAGCGGTTCTCGTCCGAAGCGGGCGAGCCGATGGTGAACCAGCTCAGTTGCCCCTTCGGCACGGTCAGCTCCGCGAAGCCGACTTCCACATCGCTGCGCTGCTGCGACTGAATCACGACGCAGGCGGGGCAGCCGCCCGACCCTTCCTGCGCGATTGCCGCAAGGACGCCCATGAGCGACAGTGCGCTCGCGAAAAGTTTCCAATATCGCATAATTGCCTCCTGTGTTGTGTGTGTGGTGCGTGGGCAGTGTGCCCAGCGCAAATGGGAATGGTTACGCGTGCGCGCCACGGTCAGGCTGACCGCGCTGCGCGTTCAGCACACACAGCACAGGGGCGGCGCACGAGGCGCAGAAGGCTCAAGTGGGGGCGAGTGGTTGCGAACGACAGGCAAGCCGAAGCAGGCGCGTAGAGGCTCGACGCGAATCAGCCCCTCCAGCGCAGGCGCGTCCAGCACCACATCCGCCCACTCCAGCGCGGGTCGGCTCACGGACGCGCTGGCAGGCGCGGGCTTCGCACGCTCCAGCGAACAGCCCGTGCAGTTCTTGCACGGCTCGGCTTGCGCCGCGCAGCAAGTGCGCTCTGCAGGCGATGCACAGCAGGCGCGTTGCGCATCGCTGCGCATGCTACAACACGCCAGCGCAGGCTGACCCGTGCAGACGCACGCATACGCCCACGCCGAGCCAATCGGCGCGAGCGCAAGCCATAACGCCCACAACAGCAGCCACACGCGGCGCATCGCAGGAAGTATACCACACCTGGCGAACACAACCGCTATGCACGCCCCGCCATCGGAGCGGTTCCCCGTCGGGCGCACGCTGCTGCTCGGCGCGATGTTTATGGGCATGGGGATGACCCTGCCAATCTTCAACCACTTCGTGCCCATCTTCCTGCGCGAGATTGCGCTTAGCGCAACGCTGATTACCTTCATCCTGACTTGGGATAACTACCTGAATATGTTCATGCAGCCGATTGTGGGGCAACTGTCCGATCGCACGCGCACGCGCATCGGCAGGCGCAAGCCGTGGGTGCTTGGGGGCGCGCCGATTGCGCTGACGGCGTTCCTGTTTGTGCCCAGCGCGACCACCGCCTACGGCGTCATGGCGGCGATATTCTTCACGAACTTCGGGAACGCGCTGTTCCGCTCGCCCGGCGTCGCGCTGATTGGCGATTTGTACCCCTCCCACCAGCGCAGCCTCGCGAACGGGATAATCAACCTGATGTTGGGCGTGGGCGCGGCGCTGGCGTACTTCGGCGGCGGATGGCTGTACGGGCAGTACGGGCGGTACGCGCCGTTCATCTTTGGCAGCAGCGTGATGGCGCTCGCGCTGGTGATTGCCGCGCTGTTTGTGCACGAGCCGCGGACGCAACTCTACGAAGCGGAGGAGAAGGAGGCGGGGCTGCTGGAAAGCACACGCGCCCTGCTCCGCGCGGGCGACCCGTCGGTGTTTTGGATGCTCGGCGCGATTCTGAGTTGGTTTATGGGCTTCACGGCGCTGGAGGCGTTGCTGTCGCTGATTGGCAAGGAGTCGCTCGGCGTGCCCCCTGACCAGATGGGACAGTTGGTCGCGCTGTTGCCTGCGGCGTTTATCCTGTGCGCCGTGCCCAGCGGGCTGCTGGCGACGCGGTTTGGACGCAAGCCGATTATCCTACTGGGTGTCGGCGGGCTGACGGGCATGCTCCTGTATGGCTACTTCGTGCAGTCGGCGCCGATGCTAATGGGGTTCCTGATCCCTGCGGGGATGTTCTGGGCGTTGGTGAATGTGAACTCGCTGCCCGCGCTCTACGACACCGCGCCGCAACTGCGGGCGGGCATCATCACGGGGCTGTACTACATGGCATCCAACCTGTCGGCAGTGCTGGGTCCCCAACTTGCGGGCGTTGTGGTCGATCTCACAGGCGACAATTATCGGAATGTGTTCCTTTACGGCGCGGTGTTTATGGCGTTGGCGGGCGTGTGTATGACGCGCGTGAGGGTGCGGTAGAGGGCATCGGTCAGCGCGTCGGCGTCTAACGGCGGCGGCGCGGGGTGTGGATGTCCGAACAGCCGCTCGACGGGCACTTTGGGCATCCGCAGCGGGATGGACGCCTGCATCAGCACGCACGCGCCGCGCACCAGCAGCGCACAGCCCATCAGTTTGACCCCTGTGTCGGCATGCACGAGGTCGGCAATCGCGGGCGTGGCGAAGCAGTCGCCGCCGTCGTCTGCGCTGCGCGGGTCGGGCGCGGGCGCGTCGCCTTGCACGGCAGGGACGCCCACCTGCGCGAACGCCTCAATCAGCGCGGGCGCAAGGAACTGGTAGACTTGGCGGGGGTAGGGGCGACTCTGAGGAAAACCTGCCCCCCTCCTTAAGGTTCCCCCCGCTTCGCGAGGGGAACCGCGATCGCTCGGTTCCCCCTGCTTGCAGGGGGAACCTGAAGGAGGGGGTTCAGAAATACAGTCGGCAGCACAAAACACCAACCCCACCGTCAAATCGTGCCCGTGCAGCACCGCTTTGCCGCCTGTGGGGCGACGCAGCATCGGGATGCCCAGCGCGTTGCAGGCGTCCACCAGGCGCGGGGGCAACTGCTGGTTCACCCCGTAGGTCAGCGCGGGCGACGCCCACTGGTACACGCGCAGCGTGGGCGGGATCTCGCCCCGCTGGAACGCCTCCAGCAGGGCGACATCGCCCGCCATCGTCGCTTCGGGCGGGCAAACGCCGTCGTTCAGCAGGCGCAGGCGGGAACCTCCTGCGGGTAGATCACCGTGCCCTGCCATCGCAAAATCAGCGCCTTCGCTGCGCCCGCCTCGTCCAAGCGGCGTACAGGCGTATTGTACGGCGCGTTCTGCAACAACTCGGGCTGCTCCATCGCCTCACGGGCAATCTCCAGCAGCGCGTTCGCGAACATGTCCAGCGTCTGCTTGCTCTCCGACTCGGTCGGCTCGATCATCAGGCATTCGGGCACAATCAGCGGGAAGTACATCGTGGGCGGGTGGAAGCCGTAGTCCAGCAGCCGCTTGGCGATGTCGAACGCCCGCACGCCGTACTGCTGCTTGTAGTGCTTGGCGGTGATGACGCACTCGTGCATGCACAGCCGCTCCACAGCGGGTGGGAAAGCGTGTCGGATACGCGCCAGCATATAGTTCGCGTTCAGCACGGCGAACTCGCCAATCGTGCGCAGGTCGCGCCCGCCGTAGGCGCGGATGTAGGCATACGCCCGCACAAGGTTCAGGAAGTTGCCGTAGAACGCATGCACGCGCCCGATGGACTGCGGGTGGTCGTAGGAGAGCGCGTACCGCCCGTCGTCCGTCGGCTCGATGCGCGGGGTGGGCAGGAACGGAACCAACCGCTCCGAGACGCCGACTGCCCCTGCGCCTGGACCGCCCCCGCCGTGCGGCGTGGAGAAGGTCTTGTGCAGGTTCAGGTGCATGCAGTCGAAGCCGATGTCGGCGGGGCGCGCGACGCCCACCAGCGCGTTCATGTTCGCCCCGTCACAGAAGACCAGCGCGCCCGCCTCGTGCAGCAGTTCGCACGCCCGACGCGCGTTGCGATCAAACAGCCCCAGCGTGCTGGGGTTGGTCAGCATCATCGCGGCTACCTCGTCGCTTAGGGCGGCTTGTAGCGCGTCCAAGTCGGTGTCGCCTTCGGCGTTGGTGGGGATGGACTTCACGGTGAACCCGCACAGTGCGGCAGAGGCGGGGTTCGTGCCGTGCGCCGAGTCGGGCACCAGCACGATCTTGCGTTTATCGCCCTCGCCGCGCGACTCGTGGTACGCCTTGATGAGCATCAGGCTCAGCAGTTCGCCGTGCGCGCCCGCGACATTCTGCAGGGTGACCTCCGCGAAGCCCGTGATGGCTTTCAGGTCTTGCTGCAGTTCGTACATCAGTTGCAGCGCGCCCTGCGACAGCGATTCGGGCTGCAGCGGGTGCGCGTGCGTGAAGCCCGACAGCGCGGCGACTTTCTCGTTGATGCGCGGGTTGTATTTCATCGTGCAGGAGCCGAGCGGGTAGAAGCCGACATCGATGCCGTAGTTGCGTTGCGACAAGCGCGTGTAGTGGCGCAGCGCGTCCAGTTCGCTCACTTCGGGCAGGGCGGGCGGCTCTGGGCGCAGATGCTCACCGAGCAGCTCCGCAAGCGGCTGGGTGGGCACATCGCACACAGGGGGGCGCACGCCGCGCCGACCCGGCACGCTGCGCTCAAATATCAGCGGAAAGTCTACTGTGCGACCCATAACACGGAAAGTGTACCCGATTGGGGCGCAGTGAACGTCCCCAACGATGCCTCTTGAATTGAGAGCAAAAACGGGTATAATGCTATTCACGGCAACTATAAGGAGTAAGAGACCGTCGAGTAATTGTTGAGCATCGGGGATCCTATCGGCTATGGAGACCATCACGCGAAAACCCTATGAGACAGATCTGACCGACGACGAGTGGGCAATCCTCGAACCCATCCTCAAACGCGCCCTCTACGGCGACAAAACCAAAACACGCGGACATCCCAGACACTACCCCCTGCGTGAAATCGTCAACGCCATCCTCTATGTCCTCAAAACGGGCTGCCAGTGGCGACAACTCCCCCACGACCTGCCCCCGTGAAAGACCGTCTACTACCACTTTCGGCGGTGGCAAAAGCGAGGCGTGCTTGCCCAGATACGCGATACACTGGTCGAACAGGCGCGGGCGCAGGCGGGCAAAGCGGCGCCCAAGCATTTAGCGGTGGACAGTCAGAGCGTCCCGTCCACCGCAAAGGGGGAGCACGCGGGTATGACGGGGGCAAGAAGGTGAAAGGGCGCAAGCGACATATTGTGGTAGACTCGCAAGGCAGTGTGCTTGGGGTGTGGGTCTCGCCTGCGGATGTGTCGGACGCGCGTGGGGCGCGTGTGGTGTTGGAGGGTGTGCCTTTGTCGGTATCCGTCGGCGCAGATAGTGATTGCGGATGGGGCGTATGACAAGGAGGGATTGTTGGAGTGGTTGTTGGGGGAGTTTTGTGTGGCGTTGGACTGTGTGTTTCGTGCGGGGAAGGGTTTTGTGGTGCTGGAGCGTTGTTGGTTGGTGGAGCGCAGTTTTGCGTGGTTGTTGGGTTGTGGTTGGTTGTCGCGTTGTTATGATGGGTTGTGCGTGGTAGAGGCGTGTTGGATAGAGTGGGCGTGTGTGCGTTGGTTAGTGCGTCGGATGGCAAAGGAGAAGAAATGCTCGACGGTCTCTTAGGGTATAAGCGCGCGACTTTTCGCGTTTTTGGGATAGAACTTACGCGGTTTCTCATAGCTTTTCTGCTGGACCGGGAAACAGTTTTCCCGCGTATCGCCGTACTCAACTGCGTAAGTCCTTTGGGAATCTCGTCACAAAAGTCAGGGCGGCAAAGCGGAAATAGGGAGCTGCCCTCGCATGGAGTGTAAGCATCATCGAGCTAAGCGGCGATGGCGCCCCAAATGCCGCCTGCAAGGCAGCGCGGCGCAACGACTTGCCAAGTAAAGAGCGGTCTTAGCGCGTGCGTAATGCCGCCAGCACCATCAGCACGAACGCGACCGCGCTCAGGATCATCGTGACGCCGCCGGGCATCCACTTGCCCGTGGTGAAAAAGCGGTAGGCGAAGAAGACGCCCAGCGCCAGCGCGACCACCGCGCTCAAACCAAAGCCCGCTGTGGGGTTCTTGAAACTTATCGCCAGCCCGACCAGCAACAGCACCGCCGCAATCAGTCCGTTCACCAGCGACACCATGCTCTGGGCAGAGACATAGCCCATCACGCCGCCCACAGCGATTACCACCGCGTACAGCAACAGCGCAATCTGGAAGGCGTTCATAACGAAGGAAAGTGTACCCTACATCACTCTGCTGTGGGCGGATCTTCAGCTGGCTCCAGATAAACCTCGATGGCTTCTCGAATGTTCTGCAGGGCTTCCTCTATGGTGTCGCCTTCGCTAACGCAACCCGGCAGGGCGGGCACATAGACCGTATACCCGCCTTCCTCGCTCGGTTCCAGGACAACTTTGAAAGTCATTTTCCACCACCTTCCCAATTCTACCACACGAGCATAACAACGCTCTTTGCGCACAGGCGGTTGCTCACATCTCCGCAAACACCTGCCGCAGGGTCTCTATCGCCTCGTCGACATCGGCGGGGGAGATGATCAGCGGCGGCACGATGCGCAGAATCGTCTCGCCGACAGCGTTGAGGATCAGGCGTCGCTCTAGTGCCTTTTGGACGACGGTGCGGGCAATCGGTTGGCTGAGTTCCGCGCCGACCATCAGCCCGCGCCCGCGCACTTCGGCGATTGGCGCGCCTTCGGCTTGCAGCGCACGCAGTTGCGCCTGCAGGTAGTCGCCGACGCGCTGGGCGTTCTCCAGCAGCCCCTCCTCCTCGATGATTTCGATGACCGCCAGCGCCGCGCTGCACGCCAGCGGGTTGCCCCCGTAGGTCGTGCCGTGTTCGCCCGGCTGCAGCACTTCGGCGGCGACGCCGCGCAGCAGGCACGCGCCAATCGGGAAGCCGCCGCCCAGCCCCTTCGCCGTCGCCACAATATCGGGCATCACCCCCGCGTGCTGATAGGCGTACCAGCGTCCCGTGCGCCCGAAGCCCGCCTGCACCTCGTCGACAATCAGCAGCGCGTTGTAGCGGTCGCACAGCGCACGCGCCGCGCGCAGGTACTCGTCCGCAAGCGGGTAGACGCCCCCCTCGCCCTGAATCGGCTCCAGCAGGATCGCCGCCGTGCGCTCGCTGAACGCCGCGTGCAGCGCGTCTATGTCGTTGCGGGGCAGAGCGCGAAAGCCAGGCAACAGCGGTTGGAACGGCGTCTGGTACTTGGGTTGCATCGTCGCCGACAGCGCGCCCATCGTGCGCCCGTGAAAACTGCCCTCTATCGCCAGAATCTCGTAGTCGGGCGTGCGCTTGACGGCGTTGGCATACTTGCGGGCAACCTTGACGCTCATCTCGCACGCCTCCGCGCCGCTGTTGGCGAAAAACGCCTTCTCCATGCCCGACAGTTCGCACAGCCGCTGTGCCAGACGCGCCTGCGGCTCGGTCAGGAAAAAGTTGCTCACATGCATCAGCCGCGCCGCCTGCTCCGCGATGCGTTGCGCCACTTTCGGGTGGCTGTGCCCGACATTGCACACGGCGATTCCCGCCAGGAAGTCCAAGTAGGCGTTGCCGTACTCGTCGTACAGGCGCGCGCCTTCCCCGCGCACAAACAGAATCGGCTGGCGACGGTACACAGGCAACACATAGCGCTGATCCAGCGCGGCTATCGTCTCCGTTAGGCTCGCATGCGCTGCGGTCATACGCTTCAGTATACCCCGCGCGGGTATAATGCCCGCCGATGACGCCCAGAGTCAGCGTGCTGATACCCAGCTACAATCACGCGCCGTACCTGCCCGCCGCCCTGCACAGCGTGTTCGACCAGACCTACCGCGACTACGAAATCGTGGTCGTGGACGACGGCAGCACGGACGGCTCGGTAGAAATCCTGCGCGGCTACGGCGACCGCATACGGCTCTTCGTGCAAGCGAATCGAGGCACTTACCCGACGCTGAACCGCTGCATCGCCGAGTCGCAGGGTGCGTATCTGGCGATTCTGAACTCGGACGACCTGTGGGCGCCGACGAAACTTGAAAAGCAGGTCGCGCTGCTGGACGCGCACCCTGAAGTGGGGCTGGCGCATACGGGCGGCTACTTCATCGACGGCAAGGGCGAGATTCAGCCTGGCAACCCGCTGGGGTTCGAATGGCCCCGCACACCGACGGGCAACATCATCGAGGCGCTCGTGCGCTGCAACAAGATTATCGCCTCGTCGGTGCTGGTGCGACGCGAGTGTTTCGAGCGGCTGGGCGGCTTCCGCGAAGATTTGTTCGGCTCGGGCGACTGGGAGATGTGGTTTCGGATTGCGCTGGAGTGGGACATCGGCTACATCGACGAACCGCTGACGATGTACCGCGTGCATGGGGGGAACGCCTCGTTCCAGCATCGGCGCGTGTACGAGGACGATGTGAAGGTGCGTGTGGAGACGATTCACGCCGCCGAGTCGCGTTTGTGGCAGCGGGCGACCGACGCGCGGGCGATGCGCCTTGCGCTGGCGCACTCCTATGCGTGCTTGGGCACGGAGTACGCGCTGCTGGGCGACCGCGCGCAGGCGCGTCGGGCGTACCTGCGTTCGCTGCGGCTCTACCCGCTGCGCTTCAAAAGCGTGCTGCGCCTCATGCTCACCTTTCTGCCCGTCAAGCCGCCGCTTTAGCGCCGCGTGCCGACCCGCTGCTTGAGGTAGTCCTCCAGCAGCACCTTGCCGTTCTGCACGGTGTTCATCACCTTCGCCAGCGCGCCTTCCAGTTGCGTCAGCACCTCGTAGGCGTACTCGTCCGCGCCTTGCCGAATCTGCTGCGCCTTCTCCCGCGCTGACTCCAGAATCTCCTGTGCCTGCGTCTGCGCGAGTTGGTAGACTTCGGTCTGGCTCAGCATGCGCTGTTGTTCGGCGTGGGCGCGTTCGAGAATCTGCTCGGCTTCGCACCGCGCTTGGTCGACGATGCGGCGGGCTTCCTCCTGCGCTTGGGCAATTGTCATCTGCGCTTCGGTCTGCGCGCCGCCAATCAAGCGATCCGACTCGCGCAGCACCCGCTCCGCCTTATCGAAATCGCTCGGCAGGTTCGCCAGGATCTGCTGTACTCGGTTATGACACTCGCCTTTGTCCAAACCGACGACAACAGGTCCGACGCTTCGTGCGCGTTCGAACGCCTGATCCAGTTCGCGCAGCCATTTCCTGATGGTTGAGACATCCGTGTGCATCATCGTTCGTGCCTCCCCTAAGTGTGGCTTCAAGTAGATTCGCCCGATAGGTGGGGGGTTCCTGCCGTTTGGGGGGCGAATCGCTCCCTTAGTTTGTGGGCGACATTTGGGGGCACGAGGGTTTCGATAGCGCCGCCCAGCCGCGCCACCTCCTTGACAATCGACGACGACAGGAACGCATACTGCTGATGGGTCATCAGGAAGCAGGTGTCGACTTCGGGGGCGAGTTGGCGGTTCATGGTCGCCATCTGGAACTCGTACTCGAAGTCGGAGACGGCGCGCAGCCCGCGCACAATCGCGCACGCGCCGACCTGCTGGGCAAAGCGCGCCAGCAAGCCTTCCAGCGACGCGACGCGCACATTCGGCAAATGTTCGCAGCACGCCTGAAGCATCTGCACGCGCTCGTCGAGGCTGAACAGCGACTGTTTTTGGGAGTTGACCGCGACGGCGACGATGAGTTCGTCGAACAGCCGCGCCGCCCGCTGAATAATGTCCAGATGCCCCATCGTCGGCGGGTCAAAACTGCCTGGATAGACCGCCCGCCGTACCTGCTCGCCCATCGAGGGGAAGTGTACCCCATAACCCTGTCCAACCTGACTTTGTGTTCCCCACGGGCGAGTTGTGGGGGTAGGCGCAGGAACCGACCGTGCCCCCGACAGGGTACAATTAGCGTGGTGATCGCGCTTGGCTCGCAGACGCACAGTGCAGACGGAGATGTTGGACACACGCAAAGCCGCCATTTTGCGGGCGGTGGCGCGTGAACACATCCGCACGGGCGAACCTGTCGGCTCGCAGGCGATTGTGCAGCGGTACGCGCTGGGGGTCAAGCCCGCTACGGTGCGCAACGAGATGGCGGCGATGACCGAGTACGGCTACCTCGCGCAGCCGCACACCAGCGCGGGTAGAGTGCCCACCACGCGCGGCTACCGCTACTATGTGGAACACTTGATGAGTGGAACCACGACGCTGCGCATCGAGAGCTACTTCCGACGCCTGCCCGAACCGGGCGAAAGCTTGACCGAGCTACTGCAGGCGACCTTGCAACTGCTCGCGCGCGCGGCACAGTCGGTCGCGTTTGCCGCCACCACGCGCGACGAGACGATGCGTGTGCTGCGCTGCGTGCTGACGCCCTGCGCCCCGCGCCGCGTGCTGTCGGTCGTGGTGACGGAACACGGCGAGGTGGACAACCGCCTCGTTGACCTGCAGTATGCGTCCTCGCAACGCGCCTTGAACCGCATTCAGAGCGTGCTGGCGACGATGATTGAGGGGCAGACTGTGCGCACGGTGCTGACGCTTGACCCCGCCCACGCGCCCGCGCTCGAATCGCCCGCCGAACGCGAGACGCTGGTTAGCCTGCTGCGCGCCGTGCAGCAGCAGGTGCAGGACATCGCCGAGGGCGAGCTGCTCTACGACGGGATGGTCTACCTGCTGCGCCTGCCCGAATTTCAGCGCGAGGTGCGCCAGCTGGAGGCGGTGCTGCGCGTGCTGGAGGCGCGCAAACCGCTCTACCGCCTGCTCCAACAAAGCGGCGACGCCGAACTGCACATCACCATCGGCGAGGAGAACCCCATCGACGCGTTGCGCAGCTGCACGCTGGTCTACGCCCGCTATTATGCAGGCGGGCGACCCGCAGGCATGATCGGGCTGATGGGACCCGTGCGCATGGACTACGACCACGCGCTGCCCGCTGTGCGCCACGCCGCGAACGCGCTGAGCGACCTGCTCACGCGCACACTCTACTCGTAAACAGGAGCTATGCCGTGAAGGTATTGATGATTGACAACTACGATAGCTTTACCTACAATTTGGTGCAATATTTAGGCGAGCTGGGCGCGGAGCTGACCGTCGTGCGCAACGACGAGCTGACCGTCGAGCAGGCGCTCGCGCTGCAGCCCGACCGCATCGTGATTTCGCCCGGTCCCTGCACGCCGAACGAGGCGGGTATTAGCGTCCCGCTGATTCAGGCGGCGGCGGGCAAGGTTCCGATTCTGGGCGTGTGCTTGGGGCATCAGGCGATTGGCGCGGCGTTCGGGGGCAACATCGTTCGCGCGAAACACCCCATGCACGGCAAGGAGTCGCCTGTGCGCCACACGAACGCGGGCGTCTTTCGCGGCGCGCCCAACCCGCTGCGCGCCATCCGCTACCACTCGCTGGTGATTGAACGCGCGACCCTCCCCGACTGCCTCGAAATCACCGCCGAAAGCGACGACGACCACGAAATCATGGGCGTGCGCCACAAACACCATCCCATCGAAGGCGTGCAGTTCCACCCCGAATCGATCCTCAGCGAGGCGGGGATGCAGATTTTGCGCAACTTTCTCGATGCGCCCCATTGATATAAGACTTTGCGCTCGCGCCTCAGAATACGATTTCTGAATTGGGGTATAATAGGGCATCCCCTATGGGGAAAGGAGGTATATCAACGATGAGACGACCGATGATGGTACTCGGTGGGTTATTGGCGCTGGCAGCGCTGGCGCATGCGCAAGCTGACGGGCGCAACATCCCCAGCAAGTACGGCGCGCCCCTCGCCTCGCAGACCAACTACACGGGCTTCGGCGACCGTGTGAGCAACGACCAAGCATGGGGCTCCGAACTGAACCAGCTCTTCGCCAAGTGTGTCAACGGCGTGCTGTATATCGCGGTCACAGGCAACCTGGAGGGCAACGGCAACTCGATTCACCTCTACATCGACACAGGGCGCAGCCAAAGCAACTCGTTCAACCTGACCACAGGCTGCATCAACTGCTCCGTGCAGGGGATGAGCGGCGTGCTGTTTGACCACAACCCCGACTATGTGCTGGGCGTCAACCGCTTCGACGACGGGCAGGGCAACGACAATATCTACATCGACCTGCACGATGTGGTGAACAACCAGTCCACCTATTTGGGGGCGGTCGCCGTCGGTTCGGGCGAGGGCGCGGTAGACCAAGGCATCAAAGCGGGCTTCGACAACTCGAACCTGCTGGGAGTCACGAGCGACCCGAACAACATCGGCAACCCCGCAACCGCCACGACGGGGCTGGAGGTCGCCATTCCGCTGAGCGCGCTGGGCAACCCGCAGGGCGAGATTAAGATCCTCGCCGTGCTGACGGGCGGCGCGGATTTAGGCGACCCGTGCCGCGGCACTTACCTGTCCAACCAGTCGCTGCCCGCGATGAACATCGGCGACACCAGCCAGCAGTTCCCGAACGCGGCGTGGGCGCGCTGTCCCGACCCGCCGTACGATAGCTTCCCCTTCAGCTTCGTCGCGCTGGCGGGCGACCACTATGTATCCGTGCAGCCGTGCCCTGCGGGACCCGAGGGCGATGTGAACGGCGACGGCTGCGTCGATGACGCCGACCTGCTAATTGTGCTGTTCAACTTCGGCAACGCGGGCGGTCAGGGCGATGTGAACAACGACAGCATCGTTGACGACGCCGACCTGCTGATTGTGCTGTTCAACTTCGGCGCAGGGTGCCAGTAAGCCCTCACCCCCTTCCCCTCTCCCACAGCGTGGGAGAGGGGGTACTGCCCACCGCCAAGAGGCTTTCCGCGCTTTATAACCCCCCCCAAATAGCAGGAATCCCTTCCCACGCACGCTACAATTATGCACAGGTGATCCGCATGAGGAAACTGTGTGCGTTGTTGGGGCTTGCGACTGCAGTGTGTTTGTTGGCGTGGGGCTGGCTGCGCCAAACCGACGAGAAGTTCACGAGCAACCTGCCCGTCGCCGTGCTGATTGGCGAGCAGAGCGGCTACCTACTGACCCCGCCAGAGTTCGTGGCGCAGCCGTTCATTCGGCGCATCGAGTGGTCGCCCGACGGCAACTACGCTGTGCTGTTCCAGACCGCCCTGCGCGCGGAGACGTCGACGCTCGACGATGCCGTGATGCGCCACCGCGTGCTGCTCTGGAGCCGTAAGACGCGCCGCCTGAGCGTGCTGTGGGAATCGGCGCAAACCGACCGTGAGGTGAACCCGAACCGCGAGTTCCAAGTCGCGTTTGTCGGCAAGGCGCCGCTTTGCCTATTCGCGGTGCGCGTGTGGGACGAGGCGAAGCAAGATGACCCGTGGCAGGCGTATGCAGCGGTTTTGGGCGGGCGCACGATTCCGTTGGGCGCGTATCGCGAAGCGTGGCTGCTCGCGCCACCCGCCGAAGACATCGGCTACATGCTCGTCGCCGAGTCAGAAAATCTAACTTACCAGCGACAGTACGCGCCCATCGGCGCCAACGGAATGCTCGCCAATTTCCAGCCCGTGTCCGAGGAGTTGGACATCACCGCGTTGTACGCCTACTCCACGCGCAGGGGCAACCCTGACCTGTGGTACGAGGACGGCAAGCAGATGCTGCTCTCCTCGTTCGGTCCGCCGATTGCCGTACCAGAAACCGATGGCGCTGAGCACCGCGTGGAGCCTGTCTACTTGCTTTGGAACCTACGCACGAATCAGGTGCAGCCGATTGACAAAGCGCGGGCGCGCTACTATCGCGTGAACCGAGAAACGTGGCTTCACGCCCGTTCGGAGCGACATGCCCTCCAGCACGCGGGCAACCCTGCCGAGACCACCGCGACTTGGCTGCACGAGGGCGAGCGCGCCGTGCTGGTGGCGTCCGATTCCGCGCTGGCGGAGGTTGCGCCGCAGGGCGACGCGATTCTATATGTGGCGCACGGCGCGGCGTTCTACCGCGAGATTCGGCGCACGAGCGCGGACGCCATTCGCGAGATGCAGGATCGCGCCGACCGCGAGAAATATCTCTCGCAGGCACGACAAATCGGCACCGCACTAATGATGTATGTCATGGACTACGATGAGATGTTCCCCCCGAACTTCGGCGACGAGGGGGTATCGCAGGTGCTGCTGCCCTACCTCAAGAATGAGGGCGTTTTCGAGGTCGACGGCGCGTTCGCCTTCCGCTATCGGATGGACGGTCAGTCAATGGCGAATATCGAGTCGCCTGCCACCACGGAGGTGGGCTACTTGGAGTTGACCAACGGGCGCGTGGTGATTTACGCCGATGGGCATGCGAAGTGGCAGCCGTATCGGTAGCAGGTACAATCGGGCGTTGTGGCAAGCGTCGTTTGGGCGTTGTGGCTTGCGCTGGGCGTATGGGGCTTGATGCGCATCTGGCGGATAGCGCCGAATGTGCAGGCAGTGTCTCCCCCCCTCCTTAGGGTTCCCCCCGCTTCGCGAGGGGAACCGAGCGGAGCGCCTGTGCAGTTTCCCCCGCGTGCAGGGGAGCTGAGCGGGGCGCGCGTAAGGTTCCCCCTGCCCGCAGGGGGAACCTTACGGAGGGGGTTCTCGATTGTCCGTGTAAATCTACGCTGGCTGGGCGACGGGCGCGGGTGGGCGCTTGCGCTCAGCGTGGCGAGTTTCGCGCCTGCGCTTGCGCCTGATGCCAGCCTGCCCGTGCAAGTCGCGCTGACCGTGCTGGCGGGCGCGGGGCTGCTGCGCCTGATGCACGCGCTTGATTCGCGCTCTGTAGGGCAGGGCGTGGTCGCCGGGCTGGGGCTGATTGCGCTTGTGTTGGATTCGCTGAGCGGCGGCGCGTGGGCGCGGCTGGGCGCGCTGGGGCACGGCACAGAGGCGCACGGCGTCGGCGTGCAATACGGCGCGCTCGCGCTGCTGTGGGGGTTGCTCGTGGTTCGCGCGTGGCGGCGCATCGAGGGCAACCCGCTCGGCGCGGTGATCGGACTGGGCGCGCTCGCCTGCTGGCTCGGCTGGGCGGGGCTGACGCCCGCCGTCGGCTGGAGCGCAGCGGCGACCGCGCTTGCGCTGGGGCTTGCGCTCCTACACCGCGAGCGCGACGAACGCAAGCGCGTGCGCATGACGCTCCAGAACCGCCTCGTGCGCGTGGTGCGCCGCGCTTCGAACACCGACCTCGCGCTGGCAGCGGGCGCGCTGGTCGGGCTGTGCCTGCTCGCGCTTGGGCTGAGCGGTGCGCCTCTCCCTGAAACGCCACGGCTTGGGGCGCACGCGGGCTTGCAGGCGGGAGTAATCCTTGTCTGTCTCGCGCAGATGCTTCTCGCGACTTCCACTCCTGCGATTGATGATCCCCTCCTAAAGGTTCCCCATGCGTGCAGGGGGAACCGAGGGGGCGCGTGGCTCGGTTTTCTGGCGCGCGGGGAGAACCGCATAGGCGCGCGGCTTGGTTTTCTGGCACGCAGGGGGAACCGAATGCACGCCTTTCGCGGTTCCCCTCGCGAAGCGGGGGGAACCTTAAGGAGGGGGGTACAAGCAAACTCTGCCCACGCAATCGGTCTTGCTATTCTCACCCTACTCGGCGGCGAGCCACTGGCGACGCTCGCACTTGGCATGCTCATGGTGTGGGCAAGCCGCGACGAGAACCTGCAGGAATCCCTCACACGCGCGTCGAACCTACCGACCCGTACAGGAGGCAACGAATGAAATCGACGACTGGTTTAGCGAGCATGCTTGGAATCGTGCTTGCGCTTAGCCCGCTTGCGGGCGGCGCGTTGCAAACGCAACCGAAGCAGGAACCGAAACAACAACAGCAGAAGCAGCAGCAACAGCAGAAGCAGGGTCAGCAACAACAGAAGCAGACCCAACAGCGACAGCAGCAACAGCAGAAGCAGGGTCAGCAACAACGCCAGCAGACCCAACAGCGACAACAACGGCAAGGGCAACAGCGCCAACAGACCCAGCAACAGCAGGGTCAGCAGGCGCAGCGCCCGCAAGTCCCGCCGCAGTACCGCCCTGCGCCGCTGCCCGCAGGCGACACCGTCGTGGCGACCGTCAACGGCGAGCCGATCCGCGCCCGCGAACTCATCCAAGCCAGCTACGAGTGGTTCGCCGCGACCGCTATCGAAGAGCTAATCCTGGAGCGCGTCATCGAGCAGGAGGCGCGCGCACAGCGCGTCACCGTCTCCAACGCCGAAGTGGAAGCGCGCTACAAGCAGCAACTCCAAAACGCCGAGTCGCAGGTTCCGCCTGGCATGAGCCTCGACGACTTTCTCAAGCGCAACCAGTTCCCGCCCAGCCGACTGTTCGCCCGAATCCGCAGCCAGTTGCTGGTGGAAAAACTCGTCGAGCGACAGGTGAACCTCGACGACTTCGTGGAATACAGCCAACTCGTGATTCGCATTCAGGGCAACACGCCCGAACAGCAAGAGGAGAACACCCCCGCCGCCGAAGCGAAAGCGCAGGAAGCCTACCAGAAAATCAAAGAGGGGCTGGACTTCGCCGAGGCGGTCAAGGAATACTCCGAAGACCCGTTCAGCAAAGATCGTGGCGGCAAGATGAACTGGCAGAACCTCAACTTCATCGTGCCCGACCTGCGCCAGAAACTGCAGGCGATGCAACCGGGCGAAATCTCCGAGCCGTTCAAAATGATGGGCAGCATCGTGATTATCCGCAAGGAGCGCACGGGGTCGCAAGCCTCGCCCGAAGAGCAGCAGGAGCTGCGCGAGCAAGCCGTGCGCCTGCAGATTGGCGAGTATGTGCGCCAGCTGCAAGCGAAGGCGAAGATCACGAACACTATCGTGCAGCCGTTCGACCCGACGACCGCCGCGCCGCCCGGCGGACCGAACGCGCCGCGTCCGCCCGCTGCGCGTCCCGTGCCGCGCTAAGCAACCAATTTCGGCTGGGGCGAACCCCGCCTCAGCCGCTAAAGGAGGCACCCTATGGCGAAACGCAAACTGAATGTCGCGCTCATCGGCTACCAATTCATGGGCAAGGCGCATAGCAACGCCTACCGCCAAGTGAGCCGCTTCTTCCACGAGCTGGAGTACGAACCCGTGCTGAAGGTGATTTGCGGGCGCAACGAGGCGCGCGTGCGCGACGCCGCCCACAAATACGGCTTCGAAGAGTACGCGACCGACTGGCAACAGGTTGTCGCCCGCGAGGACATCGACCTCGTCGATGTGTCCACACCGGGCAACCTGCACGCGCCCATCTCCATCGAGGCTGCCAAGCACGGCAAAATCGTGCTGTGCGAGAAGCCCCTCGCGAACAACCTCGCCGAAGCCCGCGCGATGGTGCAAGCTGTCGAGCAGCACGGCGTCAAGCACGGCGTCTTCTTCAACTACCGCAAAGCGCCCGCCGTCGCCTACGCCAAGCAGCTCATCGACGCAGGCGTCATCGGACAGGTCTACCACTTCCGCGCGACCTACCTGCAGGACTGGATTGTCGACCCGAACTTCCCGCTCGTGTGGCGGCTGCAGAAGCCCATCGCTGGCTCAGGCGTGCACGGCGACCTGAACGCGCATATTATCGATCTTGCGCATATGCTCGTGGGCGACATCAGCGAAGTATGCGGCATGATGCACACCTTCATCAAGCAACGCCCGCTGCAAGCCGAGTCGGACGACCGTCTGGGCGGAACCGCCAGCACGGAGATGGGCGAGGTCACCGTCGACGACGCCGCGATGTTCCTCGCGCGGTTCAAAAACGGCGCGTTGGGCACTTTCGAAGCCACCCGCTTCGCGCTTGGGCGCAAGAACTACAATCGCTTCGAGGTCAACGGCTCCAAAGGCAGCCTCGTGTTCAACTTGGAGCGGATGAACGAGCTGGAACTCTACTTGGAGACCGACCCTGCGGGCACGCGCGGCTTCCGCACGATTCAGGTGACCGAGAGCGTGCATCCGTATGTGGGCGCGTGGTGGCCGCCCGGGCACATCATCGGCTACGAGCATACCTTCACGCACCTGGTGCGCGACGCGCTGGATGCCATCAGCAAGGGCGAGCAGCCCTCGCCAAGCTTCCACGATGGGCTGCGCTGCCAAGCGGTGCTGGAAGCCGTCGAACTCTCTGCCAACGAGCGGCGCTGGGTGGAAGTGCCGTACTAATCTTGTCCCCCTTGCCCGCGCGGCGGGCGGGGGAGTTTTTGGAGTGCGGAAGCGAAGCTTCCGCGAATGGCTGAAGCTGACGCTTCAGCACCCCATAGAGTCGTCGCGCTGCGTCCCCTCTCCCAAGCGGTGGGAGAGGGGCAGGGCTGACTGGCTCACCAAGTATCCGCGCTGCCCGATGAGTCGGGCTGAATCGGCGCGCCCAGCCACGAGAACGGATAGTTCGGGTCTTCCAGCTCCAACGCGGCTTTGGTGACCTGCAGCGGGCGGAAGGTGTCCATCATCACCGCCATCTCCTCCGTGTGCGTAGCGCCGAGGCTTGCCTCCACTGCGCCGGGCTGCGGACCGTGCGGAATGCCCGACGGGTGCAGCGTAATCGAGCCGACCTCGATCCCGCGCCGACTACCAAACTTTTTGTTGACATAATACAGCACCTCATCGCTGTCGAGGTTGCTGTGATTGTAGGGCACGGGAACCGCCTGCGGGTGGTAGTCCAGCATGCGCGGGCAGAACGAACAGACCACGAAGCCCGGTCCCTCGAAGGTCTGGTGGATCGGCGGCGGCATATGGATGCGCCCCGTGATTGGCTCAAAGTCGTTGATATTAAACGCCCACGGGTAGACATAGCCGTCCCAGCCGACGACATCGAACGGGTGGTGTTCGTAGTGGTAGGCGTAGACGCGCCCGCGACGGTGGATTCGCACCTCGAAGTCGCCGATGTCGGTGCGCGTTTCGAGCGTGTCGGGCGTGCGGATGTCGCGCTCGCAATAGGGCGAATGCTCCATCAGTTGCCCATACTCGTTGCGGTAGCGTTTCGGCGTCTCGATTTGACCGCCGATGGCTTCGATCCAGACCAGTTTGGCGGGCAGCGCGTCGAACTGTAGCCGCCAAATCGCGCCGTGCGGGATAATCAGGTAGTCGCCCTCGCGGAAGCGCAGATGCCCAAACTGCGTTTCGAGCGTGCCTGTGCCTTCGTGGACGAAAATCAGGTCGTCGCCGTCGGCGTTTTTGTAGAAGTAGTCCATCTGCTCGGCGGGGCGCGACACGGAGAAGATGACATTCTCGTTGAACATCAGCTCCACGCGCCCCGTGACCGCGTCGCCTGCGGGGGGCATCTCGCCCGTGCGGAAGTGGCGGTGTTGCAAGACGGGTTCCTCTATCGGCTCGATGCGTCGCTCGTAGCAGATGTGGAACTCTTTGACGCGCGTCGGCGGGTAGTAGTGATACAGTATCGACTGAATGCCCGAAAAGCCCTCTGTGCCCAGCACCTCTTCGGCGTACAGCCCGCCGTCAGGTCGGCGGAACTGGATATGCCGCTTCGGCGGCACCTGTCCCATGCGTACATACCACGGCATTGTGGAATACCTCCCTATCGTGTGATGCAGAATTATAGCATGCGCGGGCACTACGGAAAGGGGTAGGCGCCCGCGCACTTCGCATCAGCCGATCTCGAACGCCTCAATCGGCGTGTTGTCCACGCGGTAGGCTTCCACGCGCAGCGCGCCGCGCACAGGCACGCGCACCTTGAGATAGCAGTAGATGCGCTCGCGCTTGGCAGTCCACGGCGTCGGTTCGGGCGCAAGGTCGTACAGCGAGACGCCGCCGCCCCCGCAGGTCACATAGACCACGCCCGCGCCCTGCTTGTAGCGATTGCCCTGCTTGACCACCGCCGTGTTGTTGCGCATCGGGTACATCCGCTCGTACACATGGTCGTGCCCGTGAATCACCAAGTCCACGCGGTAGCGGTCAAACAGCGGCTGGAATCGGCGAATCATGCCCTCGTTGTTGCCGCGCCGCTGGGTGGAACCGTACAGCGGGTGGTGCGCGAACACAATCAGCCAGCGCACACTGCGGTCGCGACGGGCGTTCTGCAGCGCGCGCTCCAGCCACTGGTACTGCGCTTCACTGTCGCGCTCGTTGCTGTTGAACGCCACGAACCGCGCGTTGCTGAGCGTGAAGTCGTAGTATTGCCCCTTGTTGGGCATCGCGAAGCGCGTCTCGGCGGCGATGTAGCCGATGCGCTGCTCGCCGATGCGCTCGTTCTCGTGGTTGCCGAAGGAGACCATCACGGGCACGCGCGCCGCCAGCACCTCCAACTGCTCCAGATAGGTGTCCCAGATAGGCTGGCGTCCGTTGGCATACGAGAGGTCGCCTGCGATGAAGTGGAAGGTCGGGTTCAGCGCCGCCACATTGCGCGAGTTCTGGATGCTGAATCGGGTCGTGCCGTGGTCGGCGAAGGCGGTGAAGGTGAAGTCGTGCAGTCCCTGCTGCGGCGTGCGGAACGCATACGCCCGCGAGTAGCCGCCCTGCGCGCTGCCCACACGGTAGTAGTAGCGTTGTCCAGGTTTCAGGTCGCTCATCAACGCGCGGTAGACAACGCCCGTCTCGTAGGGATAACTCACCCGCTCAGCAGCCGCGCGCCTGCCCAACGCGGGCGTCTCCCCAAACTCCACCACAGGGCTGTCTACAGGCTGCTGTGTCTGCCAGGTGATGCTCATCTGCGTATGCACATCCGCGCCGAACGCTAACCGCAACTGCTTCGGTTCCGTAGCCATAGCATGACCCCGATTCGCAGTCGCGCGGGGGACTCCTGCCACGCCTACGCCTCCTGAAACGCCTTGCTGATGCCCATCCCAGTGGAGCAGCACACCTCAGTCTGATCCTAATAGCTCCTGTAGCTGCGCCCAATCTCCTCGCTCCACATCGAACTCTGCCACCCCCTCACGGTGCGCTGCACGCAATAACCGCCTATCGGCGCTCACGAACACTATCGGATTGCCACCCAACTCCGCTCTCCAACTCAACGCTGCCTGCAAGTGCACCGCATCCGCTGCCGTCAAACTATGTCGCGCCACCAACTCCACCACACCCGCCCAGTCTGCTTCCCCCAGACTCAGCAGTCGCACGAGTCGCCTATCTGCTGCCAACTGCTGCACCAAACGTGCTAAGGCTGCCCTCCCCAGCTCACCCCGATTTGCCAGCCGATGCAGCACCGCAACGACCTCTGCCAAACCCAGCCAAGCACTGCCTATCAGCTGCCCTGATTGAGCTTGGGCATACTCCAGAAGTGTGTGGAGAACTGCGGAACCCGGCTCAGCAACATAACGCTTGACCCACGCGCTTGGCTCCAGATAGACCGCTTGGTTCATTTCTGACGCATGGCTTGGACAAGACGGCTCGCTCGCTTGGGGGCAAGGGCTTGGGCGGCTTGCTGCGACGCTTCTTCAAGGGACGGAAGCGGCTCGGTGGTGGTCAGTTGCCAGAGGGCGTGGAGACGCTCGAAGAGTGCATCCGTCGGGCAGGGGCGTACCTCCACCTCCACCTGCGTGCCATCGGGCAGGTGGGGGTCGGCTTCCAACTCAATCGTGCGTCCCCGAACAACACCGCGCAGGCTCATCGCTATTCACCTAATACCAATCGCGCGTCCAAAGTTCATGAATTGCCCCCCTCCTGCAGGTTCCCCCCGCTTCGCGAGGGGAACCAAGCCGCGCGCCCACGCGGTTCCCCCTGCTCGCAGGGGGAACCTCAAGGAGGGGGTCATCAACTGCTGTTTTTTGTGAACTTTGGCTTGGCGATTGGTATAAGTTGGAGTATACCCGCGCCGCGATCTGTACGGTTCGCCGAACGCGACGACAGGGTTGTCTCGTGGACGACTCCTGCTACGCCTCCTGAAACGCCTTGCTAAGCGTCAGTTTCCACACCCCATAGGTCGCCAACAGCGTAATCAAAAACAACAGCCACGCCATCGCGCACGCATGCCCAAAGCGGAAAAACTCGAAGGCGTTCTGGAACAGATACAGCGCGTAAAATAGCGTGCTGTTTTCGGGACCGCCGCGCGTGGCGATAAAGGTCTGCGTGAAATACTGGAACGCGCCGATGACGCCGATGATCAGCATATACTGAATCACGGGCGCAATCTGGGGCAGGGTCACATGGCGCACCAGTTGCCAGCCGCGTGCGCCGTCGATGCGCGCCGCCTCGTACAGATGCACGGGCACGCCCTGCAACGCCGCAAGGTAAATCACCATCACCCCGCCGATTGCCCACAAATCCATCACGATAAAGCCCCACTTGGCGGTGGCGGGATCGGTGAACCAGTTGAGGGCGGGCAGCCCCAGCCGATGCAGCCCTGCGTTCAGGGGCGCTGCCAGCCCGTTCTGCGGGTTCAGCACCCACACCCACAAAAACGCCGTCGCCACCGCAGGCACGACCGACGGCAAATAAAACAGCGCGCGATACACCGCCTGCCCGCGCAACGGCAAGTTCAGCAGCAGCGCGAGACCAATCCCCACCACGATGCTGAGCGGTACGCCGATCATAATAAACAGCGTGTTGCCCACCGACTTCCAGAAGTAGTCGCGGTCGGCGAGCAGGCTGGCGTAGTTCTGCAGCCCCACCCAGCGCGGCGCGCCCAGCACATTATAGTCCGTGAAACTGAAGTAGAGCGTCGCCAAGATGGGGTACAGCGTAAACAGCAGGAACCCCGCCAGCCACGGCAGGATGAACAGATGCCCGTAGAGTGTGCGCTGCAGTTCGCGAGACACGGAGGGGAGATTCGAAGGCAGTGCAGATTCTCCTATCACCCCGCCGTGCCGTGCGCCGTTGGGGTCGCGAACCCCAGGTTCCTTTTTGGGAGGTCTGACCCGCTTCGCGATTCGTTGCCTGCGCAACGCTGCCACTCAGCCAAGCCATCACTCCCTGCCAAGTTAGGCGACGGTTCGATCCACCGCGGGCGTCACGCACACGGCAGGATACATGATTATACCCGACGAGGGGTATAATTTCGCTATGCCGCACGCGCCCATCGTTGCAGGAGAGCCAATCGCGCCCGATACCGAACTGCACTTTTCCGAGCATTTCGCCTGCCCCGACTGCGGGGTGAGTTTAGGCGAGTTGGAGCCGCGCAACTTCTCGTTCAACAGCCCCTACGGCGCATGCCCCGAATGCACAGGGCTGGGCACAAAGACCGAGTTCGACCCCGACCTGATTGCGCCCGACCGCAGCCTCTCGATACGGCAGGGCGCGCTGCGTCCCTTTGTCAAGCGCGACGGCGAGATGACCGACTGGCGGATGGCGATGCTGGAGGGCGTCGCCAAGCGGCTGGGCTTCACGCTCGACACGCCCCTGCAAGACCTCGCGCCCGAACAGTTCCACGCCCTGATGTTCGGCGCGGACGGCAATGTGACGGTCGCCTTCCGCAATCGCTGGGGACGCACCCGCTACATCGACACGGAGTTCGAAGGCATCATCAACATCCTGAAGCGTCGCTACGAGGAGACCGAGAGCGAATACATCAAGCAGGAGTTGGAGCAATACATGGCGACGCGCCCGTGTCCTGCGTGCGGGGGCAAGCGCCTCAAGCCCGAAAGCCTCGCCGTGACGGTGGGGGGCAAGACCATCGCGGAGGTCACGGCGATGAGCATCGAGGCAGCGGCGCAGTGGTTCGCCGACCTTGAGGCGCAACTCACGCCCCGCGAGCGCACCATCGCCGAGCGTATCCTCAAGGAGGTGCGCGCGCGGCTGAATTTTTTGCTCGATGTCGGGCTGGGCTACCTGACGCTGGATCGCGCGGCGACCACGCTGTCGGGCGGCGAGGCGCAACGCATCCGACTCGCCACGCAAATCGGGTCGGGGCTGATGGGCGTGCTGTATGTGCTGGACGAGCCGAGCATCGGGCTGCACCAGCGCGACAACCAGAAACTCATCCGCACGCTGCAACGCCTGCGCGACTTGGGCAACACGGTGCTGGTCGTGGAACACGACGAGGAGACCATCCGCGCCGCCGACTATGTGATTGACTTGGGTCCGGGCGCGGGCGAACACGGCGGCGAGGTGGTCGTCGCGGGCACGGTCGAGGAAGTCATGCGCTGCCCCGACAGCCTCACGGGACAGTATCTGTCGGGCAAGCGACGCATCGAAGTCCCCGCGATGCGCCGACCGCCCCGTCCCGACCGCTGGCTGACCCTCCGCGGCGCACGCGCGAACAACCTCAAGAATATCACCGTGCGCATCCCGCTGGGGCTGTTCGTGTGCGTCACGGGCGTGTCGGGGTCGGGCAAAAGCACGCTGATTCAGGAGACCCTCTACCCGCGCTTGATGTACCATGTGTACGGCGCGCGGCGCGTGTGGGGCGAACACGACGCCATCGAAGGGTTGGAGCATGTCGACAAGGTCATCGACATCGACCAGTCGCCGATTGGACGCACGCCGCGCAGCAACCCCGCGACCTACACGGGGGTGTTTGACCCCATCCGCGAGTTGTTCGCGGGCACACCCGAAGCGCGGGCGCGCGGCTATGCGCCAGGTAGATTCAGTTTCAATGTCAAGGGCGGACGCTGCGAAGCCTGCCGCGGCGACGGCATGATCAAAATCGAGATGCAGTTCCTGCCCGATGTCTATGTGCCGTGTGAGGTGTGCCGCGGACAGCGCTATAACCGCGAGACGCTGGAGGTCAAGTTCAAGGACAAGACCATCGCCGATGTGCTGAACATGACCGTCGAGGAGGCGCTGGCGTTTTTCGCGCCGTTCCCCGCGATTGCCCGCAAGTTGCAGACGCTGTACGATGTCGGGCTGGACTATATCCGCTTGGGTCAGCCCGCGCCGACGCTGTCGGGCGGCGAGGCGCAGCGCGTCAAACTCGCCACCGAACTCAGCAAACGCGCCACAGGCAACACCATCTACATCCTCGACGAGCCGACCACAGGCTTGCACTTCGAGGATGTGCGCAAACTGCTGGGCGTGCTACACCGCCTCGTCGACGCGGGCAACACGGTGCTGGTGATTGAGCATAACCTCGATGTCATCAAGACGGCGGACTGGATTATCGACTTGGGTCCCGAAGGGGGCGATGCGGGCGGTTGGGTGGTCGCCGAAGGCGCGCCCGAAGAGGTCGCCCACTGCGAGCGCAGTTATACGGGGCAGTTTCTGAAGGCGGTGTTGGGAGTGTAGCCCTGATCGAGGGCGATTAGCGCGCGCTGGGTTCGCGGCTGTCGATAATCGCGGCGCGGGCGGCGTCGACGCCGTTGCCCAGCAGCGATTCGGGCGGGGTGTAGGGCACGATTCGCGACACGCCCCCTGTCATCGCCACGCCCAGCCACTGGCGCGCCACGGCGGTCGTGATGGGGTTGTGCGTGACAATCAGCACCTGCGACTGCTGCGCCATCTGTTGCAAGTAATCGGCGAAGCGTTGCACATTGCGCCCGTCCAGCGCGGCGTCCACCTCGTCCAGCACCATCAGCGGGCTGGGCTTGACCGTGCTGAAGGCGAACAGCAGCGCGATTGCCGTCAGCGCGCGCTCGCCCCCCGACAGCAGTTCCAGCCGTTGGCGTCGCTTGCCGGGCGGCTGCGCTTCGATGAGAACGCCCGCCGACAGCGGGTCGCTCGCATCGGTCAGGATCAGTTCCGCCTGCCCGCCCTCGAACAGTTGCTGGAAGCGCGTCTGGAACGCGGCGCGCACCGCCTCGAAGGTCTGCAGGAACTGCTCGCGGGCGTGGGCGTCGATCTCGCGCAGTTGCTGCAGCAGCCGCTCGCAGGTCTGTTCGAGGTCGCTGCGCTGGCGTTCGAGGTGTTCGAATCGTTCGCTGAGCCGCGCGTACTCGTCGGCGGCGGCGAGGTTCACTTCGCCCATTTCGGCGAGGGCGCGGCGCAGGCGTTCCAGTTCCGCGCGGGCGACGGGCGGCTTGTCGGGCGTGGGGGCGTCGTCGGCGTCGGGCAGCGGTTCGTCGGGCGCGAGTTGCCGCCAGCGCTCGGCAAGTTCCGTCAGGCGCACCTCCGCGCGGGCGTGCTGCAGGTCGAGGGCGCGCTCGCGCTCGGCGAGTTGGTTCAGTTCAATCCGCAGGGCGCGGATGCGGTCGTTGACGGCGAAACTCTGCTCCAGCAGGCGTTGTCGTTCGGCGCGGCGGGCGTCCAGTTCCGCCTGCGCGTGCTGAATCTGTGCGCGGACGCGCTCCAGTTCGGCGTCTATCGCGGCGCGCTGGGTCGCTATCTGCGCCTGCTCTTGCTGCAGGGCGTTCAGTCTGTCCGCGCGGCTGTGCTGGCGCTGTCGGAGTTGCTCAAGGGCGCGCGTCTCCGCTTCCTGCTGGCGGTGCAGTTCGCGCTGGCGGTGTTGCAGATGCTGCAGACGGGCGCGTCCGTCGGCGAGGGCGCGCATGCAGGCGTCCAGCGCGCGCTGGAGTTGCTCCTGCTCGGCTTCCAGCGCGGCGAGGTCGGTCGCGGGCTGCGCCTGCAGGGTCGCCTGCAGCGCGGCGAGTTGCGCTTGGGCGCGTTGCAGCAGCGTCTCGTGGTGCTGGATTTCGCGCCGTTTCTGCTGCAGGTCGCTTTCGAGGCGGGCGCGCTGTTGGCTCGCCTCGCGAAGTTGGCGGCGCAGGCTCTCCAGCGTCTGTTGCCGTTCGGCGTGCTGGGCGCGGTGGGCGTCCAGCGCGGTTTCGGCGTGGCGCAGGCGCGTCTCTGCCTGCTGCAGGTCGGCGCGGGCGCGCTCCAGTTCCGCCTTGAGGCTCAGCAGGCTGTTGCGCTCGTTGGCGTGCGCGCCGCCTGTAATTGCCCCACTGAGTTGCACGACTGCGCCGTCCAGCGCGGCGATTCGCGTGAACGCGCTTGCCCCGCGCCCCTGACGCAGTTGGCGCACGAGGCGCGTCGCCGTCTCCAGCGCGTCCACGATCAGCACGCGCCCCAGCAGATGGCGCACGGCAGGCTCGAAGCGCGGGTCGTAGCCCACAAGGTCCGCAGCGACGCCCAGCACGCCCGCCTCGCGAGGCACAGCGTCGCGCGGCGGGTCGGCGGGGCGCACCAAGTCCAGCGGCAGGAAGGTGAGTCGCCCTGCGCGCTGGGTGCGTAGCCACTCTACGGCGGCGCGCGCCTCGGCTTCGGTCGGGGTGAGGATGTCGTTCACTGCGCCGCCGAGTGCTGCGCCGATTGCCGCCTGATACGCATCGGGCACGGTTAGCGCCGCCCCGACAGGCAGGTACTCGCCTTGCAGGTCGCCGCGTTGCACGGCGTGCAGCAGTGCGCGCACAGCGGGGCTTGCTCCCTCGCCCGCATGCAGGCTCGCGTCCAGCGCACGCACGCGGGCGCGCAGCGTCTCCGCCGTGCGCTGTTCGCGGTGCGCCTCGCGCTGCATCGCCTGCAGCGACTGCTCGCTCGCCTGCTGCTGGGCGTCGAGGGCGTCGTGCTGGGTCTGCAGGGCGGCTTCATGCGCCTGCGCGTCGGTCAGGGTCTGCTGCAGCGCGTCGGCGTCGGCGTGCAGTCTGCGGAGTTGCTCCTGCGCTTGCGCCGCGTCCTGTTGTAGTCGTTCCGCCTGCTGGCGCGCCTGCTCATGTTCCGCGCGTTGGCGCAGGGCGGCTTGGTAGGCGCGTTCGATGTCGCGCAGGCGCGCCCGCAGTTGCTCCGCGTCGGCTTCGGCGCGTTGCACTTCGGGCGCGAGGCGCGCCGCGTCGGCGTCCACCTGTTGCCGCTCGCGTTCGAGGGCTTCGAGCGCGGCGAGTCGCTCCTGCTCCTGCTGGCGCAGGCTCTCGGCTTCCTCCTGCAGCGTTTGACGGAGTTCGGCGAGGGCGCGCTCGCGTTCGTCCAGCCGATTGCGTTCGCCCAGCGCGCGCTCTTCGGCGGTCAGTTGGCTCTGCAGCACTGTGCGCAGGGTGTCCATCTCGCTCTCTAACTGGGCGATGTCGCGTCCGTAGGCGTCGGCGTGCGCTTCCTGCTCGGCGATGGCTAACTCGGTCTGCACAATCTGCGCGTGCAGGGCGTCGCGTTCGGCGTGCGCCTCGCGGGCGCGCTGGATCAGCGTGCGGTACTCGTACCGCAGCGACGCGCGCTCCAATTGGGCGAGTTGGCGTTGCAGTTCGCGGTACACGAGGGCGCGTTCCGCCTCGCGGCGCATCGGTTCGCGCTGGCGCTCCAATTCGCGTAGCACATCCTCCACGCGCGTTAGGTGCATGCGCGCCGATTCGAGGTCGCGCAGGGCGTCCTTGCGTCGGGCGCGGTACAGCGCGACGCCTGCGACCTCTTCGAGCCAGCGGCGTCGCTCGTCGGGCGGGACGGTCAGCAGCGCGTCGATGTCGCCCTGCCCGACAATCGCGTAGCCTCCGCGCCCTAGCCCCGTGCCTGCGAACAAATCGGCAAGATCGCGCAGGCGGGCGGGCGCGCGGTTAATCCAGCACTCCCACTCGCCCGAACGGTACAGACGGCGCGTGATTTGCACCTCGTCGGCGTCCAGCGGCAGCCAGCGCGTCTCGTTGTTGAACCACAGTGACACCTCCGCCAGCCCCAGCGGCTTGTGCGCCGCCGAACCGCTAAACAGCACTTCCGTTGGCGTCTGCGCCCGCAGCGTGCGCACATTTGCCTCGCCCAGCGCCCACACCAGCGCGTCCACTAAGTTGCTCTTGCCGCACCCGTTGGGACCGACCACCGCCGTCAGCGACGCGCCGAGTTCAATCTCCACGCGCTGCGCGAAGGTCTTGAACCCGTGCAGGCGGATGCGGGTCAAGGCAAGGCTCATCGGGCGCGCTCCCTGCGCCTGTGGCTTCGTTCCTCGCTATGCACAAAGGTCATCAGTTCGCGGCAGAGGCGACGAGTCCTGCCTGTTAGTCGTTGCTCACCCCCGCAGCGCCCCGCTCAGGCGCAACTGCAGCAGGCTCACCGCCAACAGCCCCAACGCAAGCGTCCACCCCACCGCCGACGCATAGCCCAAGTCGCCCGACACATAGCCGTTGATATACAAATACATCACAATCGTCAGCCCCGCCGCGTCGGGACCAGGCGAACGACCCAGCATCACCCACGGCAACTCAAACAACTGGAACGAACCAATCGTGCTGATAATCACCACGAAAATCAGCACATGGCGGATGCCCGGCAGCGTCACATGCCAGAACTGTCCCCAACTGCCTGCGCCGTCCAACTGCGCCGCCTCGTAGAGTTCGCGCTCCACCGTCTGCAGCCCCGCCAGGAAGTAGACCATGTGCATGCCCGCGTACATCCACAGGCTGGTCAGAATCAGCGCGGGCATAATCAGGCTCGGCTCGGCAAGCCAGCGCGTGTCGAGCGGCGCGCCCACCGTCGCATGCAGGAACCGATTCACCAGCCCGTACTGCGGCACGAACAGCACGCTGAACAGCACGCCCACGAACACCTGCCCGACCAAGTTCGGCGAGAAGAACGCCAAGCGGAAAAACTCGCGCCCCTTGACCCAGCGCGAGTTCAGCAAGATTGCCAGCCCCAGCCCCAGCGGAATCTGCAGCGCGAGCGACCAGATGGTGTAGACTGCCGTGTTGCGCACCGCCTTCCAGAAGTCGGGGTCGGTCAGCAGGAAGCGGAAGTTCTCCAGCCCGACGAACACCTGATCGCGCGGACCGCTGGTGATGTAGAACGCCAAGATGACGCTTTTGATTAGGGGGTACGCGCCGAACACCAGAAACAGAATCAGGAACGGCGCGACAAACAGGTACGGCGCGAGTTTGTCGCGTCGCGGGGGTCGTCGGCGGCGCGTGTCGGGTCGCGCAGCGGCGCGGTCGGCAAGCGTGTCAGGCGTCTTCATGGAGGTACGGGTTGCGACGCATCTGGCGGCGCACTTCGGCGGCGGCGCGCGCCATCTGCTGGCGCACAAAGCCATCGAACCCGCGCGCGCCGTAGCGGTCATAGTAGCGCACGCAGGCAATCAACGCTTCGCTAAGTTTCGCCTTCGCCAGCCCGATGTAGGGGCTGGTGTATTGCGGCGGGGTTTCGGGCGCAAGGTTCGCGTACAGCCTGCCCAGCGGCTGATTGCTCCAGAACGGGCGCGGCTCGTCGTAGGCGGGGTGATCCCACAAATCGCGCGCGGGCGGCAAAATGTTCGTGCCCCGAAACTGCTCGGCAAGCGCCTCCTTGTTCAGATACAGGTGCATGATGAGTTCCCACGCGAGGTCGGGGTCGGCGCAGCGCTTGGTGATGCCAATCATCGTGCCGCCCCAAGTGCTGGTGCGTCGCCCGCCAGGGTAGAACGCGGGCAACGGCGTCAGCGCCATCCTGCCCGCCACCTTGGGCACATCCTGCTCGATGCTCTTCGTGCGCCAGTCGGGGGCGACCATAAACAGGTAGTAGCCGTCTTCGAGCGCGCGGGTGAAAATCTGCCCGCCGCCAAGGTCGTTGCCAATCCGATGCTTGCCCGCCACCAACGGCGCGTAGTAGCGCATCGTCGCGATGGCGATGTCGTTGTCCAGCGTGCAGTTGCCTTGCGCGTCGAAGTAGCCCCCGCCGCGCTGGAACAGCATCACCTCCAGCGCCGACAGCCCTTCGGGGGGCAACTCCATCATGAACCGCTTGCCAGGCACGGTGACGCGCCTGCCGACCTCCACGAACTCGTCCCAAGTGCGCAGGCGCTCCACATCGATGCCGAGTTTTTCGACCAAGTCGCGCCGATACGCCAGCATCACGGGATGCACATCGTGCGGGATGCCGAAGATGCGCCCGCGCGTGGTGTAGGGGGCGAAGCGCGCTTGCACGATGCGCTCCCACAGCCCCGTCTGGTGGATGCGCTCGGTCAGGTCGCGGAAGCCGATGCTCTCCAGCCTGCCGCGAAAGAAGCTGCCCGCCCAGCTGATTTCCACCTCCGCGAGGTCGGGCACATCGAGGTTCGACCAGAACGCCGCCTGCAGACGCGAGGTGACCGCCTCGCCCGCCACGATTTGGATGTCCACCGACTTGCCCGGATGCTTGCGCAGGAAGTCGGGCAACATCTTGAGGTAGGCGTCGGCGTGCGGTTTGGCGAAAGTCCACAGGCGCAGGTCGTAGCGGGGCTTGTGGGCGCGCCGCGCGGCAAGGTACGCGCCGCTGGCGACCGCCAGCCCCGCCATCACCGCCGCCGACGCGCCGTAAGGGAACCGCGCCATAACACCCTGTTAATCTACGCGCCCGCGCCGATTCCTGCTTTTGGAAACGGGTAGAATCCCGCTATGACGCCGCTTGCGTACCTGAAGCAGCAACTCGGCGCGCTGCCGTGCGAAGACGCGCTGACCGCCTACCAACAGTGGTGGGCGACCACGGGGCGCGCACTGTCGGAGACCATCGACCGCTGGGGCACGCCGACCCTGCGCCAACACGACCGCTACGGACAGCGCGTCGACGAGATTCTGCTGCCCGCAGGCTACACCGAACTGGTGCAGGAGGGCTACAAACATGGCGTCGTGTGGCGCGTGATCGAACAGCAGGATTGGACTGCCAGTTTCGCGCTGGGCTACCTCACGGCGTACTACGACCCAGGACTGTATTGCCCGCACACGGTGAGCCTCTCGACTGCTGTGCCGCTGCTGAAGTATGGGACGCCCGCGCTGCAGGAGCGCTACCTGACGCCGATGTTGCGTCGGGACGGCGCGGCGTGGCAGGGCGCAACTTGGATGACCGAGGTCGGCGGCGGGTCAGACCTCGGCGCGCATGTGCAGACGGTCGCTGTGCCCGACGGCGACGCCTATCGACTGACGGGCGCGAAATACTTCTGCAGCAATGTGCGGGCGGAGTTGGCGGTGGTCGCGGCGCGTCCGCAGGGCGCGCCCAGCGGCGTGCGCGGGCTGGCGCTGTTCCTCGTGCCCCGCTACCGCGCGGACGGCAGCCTGAACTTCACCATCCGCCGCATCAAAGACAAAATCGGCACGCGCGCCGTCATCACAGGCGAAGTTGACCTGCACGAAAGCCTCGGCTACCTGCTGGGCAGCGCGGAAGCGGGCGTGTACCTGATTCTGGAGGTGCTGAACATCTCGCGCGTGGCGAACAGCGTCGGCAGCGTCGCGCTGATTCAGCGTGCGCTGGACGAGGCGCAGGCGTTCGCGCAGGGGCGCATCGTGTTCGGCAAGCCGCTGGCGGAGCAGCCGCTGATGCGCACGCAACTCGCCCGCTGGCGCGACACGCTTGAGAGCGCGTTCGCCCTCGCGTGGGAGCCTGTGCGCCTGCTCGCCGAAGTGTGGACGCAGACGCCGCCCTACAGCCCGCGCTACCACCTGTTCCGCCTGCTGACCCACCTCGCGAAATACTGGACAGCGGAGCAGGCGGTGCAAGCCGCCAAGTGGTGCATGGAGGCGCACGGCGGCGCGGGCGTGCTGGAAGAGTACGGCGTCGAACGGCTGCTGCGCGAGGCGATGGTGCTGCCCATCTGGGAAGGCGGCAGCCACCGCCAGATGCTCGACGCGCTGGAAGCAATCCAACGGCGCAACGCGGGCGCCCTGCTGCTGGAACACCTCGCGCCGTATGCCGACCCCGCCGAACTGGGCGAGTGGCGCGCGCGCCTCGACGCCTACCTGCAGCAGCCGCCCGACGCGCAGGAAGCCCACCTGGAGACGCTCATCCCGCCGCTGGCAGAGTGGGTCGCACGCACGCTGCGCAGGCGCGCCGTGTAAGGTATAATCGGCGCACCTATGGCGCACAACTACCGAGACACACTCTACCTACCGAAGGACGAGCAGACCATCCCGATGCGGGCGAACCTGCCTGAACAGGAACCGCGCTGGCAAGCCTTCTGGCGCGAGATCGACCTGTACGCCAAGATGCTCGCCAAGCCCGCGCCCAACGGCGAGTTTATTTTGCACGACGGACCGCCCTACTCCAACGGCGACATCCACATCGGGCACGCGCTCAACAAAACGCTCAAAGACATCGTGGTGCGCTCCTACTGCATGCGCGGCTACCGCACGCCCTTTGTGCCTGGCTGGGACAACCACGGCATGCCCATCGAAAACGCCGTCAGCAAGGAGTTCCTCGCGCGGGGCGAGAAGCCCGACAAGGCGACTCTGCGCCGCGCCTGCCGCGAGTACGCCCAGCGCTTCGTGCAGGTGCAGCGCGAGCAGTTCCAACGCCTGGGGCTGGTCGGCGAGTGGGATAACCCGTACCTCACGATGGACTATGCGTTCGAGGCGGGGATTGTGCGCATTTTTGGCGAGTTGGCGCAGCGCGGCTACATCTATCGCGGGCTGCGCCCCACGCTGTGGTGCCCCACATGCCAGACCGCGCTCGCCGACGCGGAGGTGGAGTACGAGCCGAAGGTCTCCGATTCCATCTATGTGGCGTTCCCCGTAATCAAGCCGCCCGCCGACGCGCCTGCGACGGAGAACCTGCGCGTTTTGATTTGGACGACCACGCCGTGGACGATTCCTGCGAACCTCGCGCTGGCAGTGCATCCCGAACTGGAGTACGCCTATGTGCGGGTGGACGGCGCGGTGTACCTGCTGGCGCATCGGCTGGTCGCCCCGACGATGGAGGTGTTCGGCGTTCGCGACTACACCGTGCTGGGCACAGCGACGGGCGCACAGTTGGAAGGCGCGATCGCCCGCCACCCGATTTTCGAGCGCGAGTCGCCCGTCGTGCTGGCAGACTATGTGTCGGCAGAGGACGGCACGGGCGTCGTGCATACCGCGCCGGGGCACGGCGCGGAGGACTTCGCGACGGGCAAGCGGTACGGGCTGCCCGTGCTGTGCCCTGTGGACGCTGCGGGCGTGTTCACCGACGAGGCGGGCGAGTTCCGCGGGCTGCCGATTAGCCCCGACGGCAACCGCGCGGTCATCGAGCGGCTAAAGTCCGTCGGCGCGCTGCTGCACTACGAACCGTACCACCACAACTACCCGCACTGCTGGCGGTGCGACACGCCGCTGATCTTCCGCGCCACCGTGCAGTGGTTTATGAGTATCGACCACGCGGGGCACCGCGAACGCGCCCTTGAAGCGATTCGCGGCGTGCGCTGTATCCCCCCCGAAGGCGCTGCACGACTCATGGCGATGGTGCAGAACCGCCCCGACTGGACGCTGAGCCGTCAGCGGGCGTGGGGCGTCGGTATCCCCGCCTTCTACTGCGAGGCGTGCGGCGAGGCGATCCTGCAGCCCGACCTCATCGAGCGCGTCGCCCAGATCATCGAGCGCGACGGCTCCGATGTGTGGTTCACGCACCCCGCCGACTACTTCCTGCCCGACGGCTTCGCGTGTCCCAAGTGCGGCGCAACCACCTTCCGCAAGGAGACCGATGTGCTGGATGTGTGGTTCGATTCGGGCAGCACGAATCGGCTGGTGCTGGAGACGCGCCCGAACCTGCGCTGGCCCGCCGACCTCTACTTGGAAGGCTCCGACCAATATCGCGGCTGGTTCAACTCCAGCCTGATGATTGCGATAGGCACGCGCGACGCCGCGCCCTATCGCGCTGTGCTGACGCACGGCTTCGTGCTGGACGGCGAGGGGCGCAAGATGAGCAAAAGCGAAGGCAATGTCGTCAGCCCGCTGGAGGTCACCCAAACGATGGGCGCGGATGTGCTGCGCCTGTGGGTCGCCTCGTGCGAATACTTCGAGGATGTGCGCCTCTCGGACGAGATTCTCAAGTATGTCGCCGACGCCTACCGCCAGATTCGCAACACGCTGCGGTTTATGATTGGCAACCTCGCCGATTTTGACCCCGCGCGCGACGCCGTACCCTATGACCAACTGAACGACCTTGACCGCTGGATGCTGGCGCGCCTGCAGGCGTACCTGCGCTACGCGCTGAACGCCTACGAGTCGTTCGAGTACCACCGCTTCTACCACGAGACGCGGCGGTTTTGTAATGTGGAGTTGAGCTCGTTCTACTTGGATGTCATCAAAGACCGCCTGTATGCGGAGGCGCGGGGTTCAGCGGCGCGGCGCGGGGCGCAGACCGTGCTGTACGAGTTGGCGCATGCGCTGACCCGCCTGCTCGCACCGATTATCCCGCACACGGCGGAGGAGGTCTGGCAGCGGCTGCCCGTGCCCGACAAGCCCGTCAGCGTCCACTTGGCGGACTTCCCGACCGTGCGCGACGACTGGCGCGACGACGCGCTGCTGCAGCGCTGGGAGCAGATACTGGAGGCGCGCGAGGCGGTCAACCGCGCCGTCGAGGAGGCGAAAAACGCGAAGCGCATCCCTAACCCGATGAGCGCACAGGTGGTCGTGCGTGCGCCTGACCCGCTGTATGCGATTCTCAGCGCGTATCCGACGCCGCCCGCACCCGACAACCTGCTTGCGCGCGTGTTCGGCGTCTCGCAGGCGCAGGTCGCCCCCACCGACGGTGACCTGCAGGTGGAGGTCAGCCCTGCCTCTGGGCGAAAGTGCGCCCGCTGCTGGCTCGTGCTGCCCGATGTGGACGCCGAAACGGAACTGTGCGCCCGATGCAAGGCAGTCATCGGGGTATAACGCAAAAGCCCTCCCCCACCACACAGCAGGGGAGGGCTTGGGGATACAGGCGACTGGACACTACGCCGCTTCGATGTTGAACTGGTTCAGAATGTTGCGCACTTGGCTAATGAACTCAGACGGCGTCGCGTTCGGGTTCCAAATCACATAGCCCGACGCGCCCGTCTCGCGCTGCCACTGGGTCGCATAGGTCTCGTACTGGCTCGGAATAATCAGGAAGAACGGGGTTCGCGTGTTCGACGAGGTTATCTGGTTCACGAAGGTCTGCGCGTTGAAGTTGTCCACTTGTCCTGTCGGGGTCGCCCAGAACACGAAGGTTGCGCTCCAGTTGCCTGTCTGGAACTCGTTCACCGTGCGGGTCGTGTCGGGTACGGTGCAAACATACCAGTTGGTTGGCGTCGTGGCGTCAAAGGAGCGCGTCAGCTCCGTACCACCCGTTGCAAAGAACACTCGACTCATCATTCAGTCCTCCTTCATTGTGTGTTTGGTTCCGCGCGCGAACCTACGAAAATTATTGGCATAGGAGCGCGAAATCTTTAGGGGGGCAGCCAGAAACCCTCGCGAAGGGGCAATACGGAGCCATTCACGCTGCCCTGCACGGTTGGGGTACACTGTGGGGCGATATGGACGGCATCGAGAAACTGATTATCGTCGGGTCGGGACCTGCGGGCTACACGGCGGCGATTTACGCCGCGCGCGCGAGTTTGCAACCGCTACTGTTTGCCGGCATCCAGCCTGGCGGGCAGCTTATGATTACAACCGATGTGGAGAACTACCCCGGCTTCCCCGACGGCATTCAGGGACCTGAGCTGATGGAGCTGTTCCGCAAGCAGGCGGAGCGGTTCGACACGCGCATCCTGTACGAGACGATTACGCAAGTGGACTTCAGCGGGCACCCGTTCCGCCTATGGAGCGATGCGGGCAAGGAGTACCGCGCACAGGCAGTGATTGTCTCGACGGGCGCGTCCGCCAAGTGGCTGGGGCTGGAGAGCGAGGCGAAACTACAGGGCAGGGGCGTGTCGGCGTGCGCTACCTGCGACGGGTTCTTTTTCAGGGGCAAGCGCGTGATTGTGATCGGCGGGGGCGACACCGCGATGGAAGAGGCAACCTACCTGACCAACCACTGCGAGCGGGTCTATGTGGTACACCGCCGCGACGAGCTACGCGCCTCCAAAATCATGCAAGAGCGCGCCTTCCGCAACCCCAAGATCGAATTCATCTGGAACACCGTCGTGCGCGACATCTACGATGTGAACGCGGGCAAGGTCACGGGCGTGCGCCTGCACAACCTCAAAACCGACGAGCAGTACGACTTCCCGATTGACGGCGTGTTCATCGCGATTGGGCACACCCCGAACACCCAAATCTTTCAGGGCGTCTTGGAGATGGACGAGCAGGGCTACATCATCACCCGCAACGGCACTTACACCAGCGTCGAGGGCGTGTTTGCCTGCGGCGATGTGATGGACAAAGTGTATCGGCAGGCGGTCACGGCGGCGGGCACAGGCTGCATGGCAGCGCTGGACGCCGAACGCTGGCTCGCAGCGAAGTTTCACTGAGGGTAAAATCAACCGATGGCACTCCTACTTGAGGTAGAGATACCAGAGCAGTTGAAGACCACACTGGAATTGGCGGGCTACTCTGCCGAAACGCTGGAGATGGAAGCGCGTCGGATGCTCGCTGCGTCTCTCTACACGCGCAACATCCTCTCGTTGGCTCAAGCCGCGCAGTTAGCCGCGATGCCTATGCGCGAGTTTATTCCCTTTCTGGCAAGCCTCGGACTACCCACACTAAACTATCCTGCAGGGGAGCTTGCCCACGACATAGAGTCTATAGAATGGCAGATTCACGAAAGGTAGAAGCCGTTGCGGATACATCAGTCCTGATTGCCTTGCAGTGGCTGGAACTCCTTCAGACGCTTGAGGCGGTTCAAGGGTGCTGGTTCCCAATCGGGTCTGGCAAGAGTTTACCGCAGGCGCAAGCGAGTCTGAACTGGCTACGGTCGCCCAGATTCCCGTGCTGCAACGCGCTCAGGCGTCCAACACTCTGCTTGCTGCAGCGATTGGAGCCTCAGCTGAAGGCGGCGAGGCAGAGGTCATCGCACTCGCGTTAGAGACTGGAATCACGCTCGTGCTTGTAGACGACTATCGCGGGCGCAAAGTGGCGCAACGATAAGGGCTGCGAACGCGCGGAACGCTTGGACACTTGCTCTTGCTTAAGCAAATGGGCATAATTCCCGCAGTTGGAGACTATCTCAAAACTCTTATGGAGAGAGGTTTTTTCCTAAGCGCGGATTTAGTCAACGAGGTACTATTGCTTGCGGGTGAGCGTTAACTCATCTCACACTACACATCACCAAAAGCATTCGCCACATGTGTTCGAGTGCGACGCCGCGCCAAAATCCAATACAGCGCAATTCCTATTCCCGTCACCACTGCGGCGACCAGATGCCCGTAGGTGAACGCGCCGAGCATCAGCGCGGAGGTCGCCCCAGCACGGAAAAACTCGTTGATGAAACGGTACAGCCCGTGCAACACGAGAAACAGCGCGAACAGTTGCCCTTCGAACCGTCGGCGCGGCTCCAGCCACGATAGCCCCGCGAAAATCAGCAGGTTCATCCCCGTCGCGTAGAGTTGCGTCGGGTGAACGGGGTGCGTGTGTCCGGGAAACAGCACGCCCCACGGCAGGTCGGTCGGCGCGCCGTAGCAGCAGCCCGCCGCGAAGCAGCCGATGCGTGCGATTCCGTAGCCCAGCGCGAGCGACGGCGCCGCCAAGTCGCCCAACTGCCAAATCGGGACGCGCCGCGCCCGGATCAGGTAAATCGCCGTCGCAATCGCCAGCCCGAAGCCCCCAAAGTAGGACATCCCGCCCTCCCACACGCGCAACACACTCAGCGGGTCAGGCGCGTACTGCGACCAGTTGGTCAGCACGAACGCCACACGCCCGCCCACTATCCCCGTCAGGACGCTCCAGAAGGCGATGTCGAGCGCATCATCGGGCGCGACGCCATAGCGCGGGGCGCGGCGCAGCCCCCACCACACCGCCAGCCAGATGCCCACCACCCACATGAACCCGTAGGTGTAGAGCGTCAGCCCGCCGATTCGCACCAGTTCGGGCATCATCGCGGCGGCTCCTCGGAGGCGCCCGCAGCGGTCGGCGTCTCAGGCGCACGCGCTCCCACAAACTGCAACGCCATCAGCCCCAGCAGCGAGCAGGTAATCGCCATATCCGCCACATTGAACACGGGCCAGACCACGAAGTCGAACATGTCCACCACATAGCCGAGCCGTAGACGATCAACGAAGTTGCCCATCGCGCCGCCCAGCAGCAGCCCTGCCAGCAGTTGCACGCTGCGCGACGGCGTGTGCCGACACTGATACCACACCAGCCCGCCCGCCACGCACAGCGTCAGCGGGATGGTCAGCCAGCCGCGCCCCTCCAATAGCCCGAACGCGATCCCCGTGTTGTGCGTCAGCGTCAGATAGAAATACGGGGGCAGCACAGGCACAGACTGATCCAGCGTCAGACCGTGAGTCGCCCACCACTTGACCACCTGATCGACTAGGAACACCAATACCGCCGCGCGCCAGAACATCGCCCATAAGAATACCCGTTTTCGCCCCCCACACGGGTATACTTTTCGGGATGGCGGCACGAATCGGCGTCCTGACCGTCGAACTGCATATTGGCGGTTGTCGCTCGCTGAAGGAGAAGCGACAGGTCGTGCAGAGCCTGATTACGCGCCTGCGCAACGACTTCAACCTGTCGCTGTCGCGCCTTCGCGATACGATGCATCAGATCTCCGGCAATGTTGACCAGATCCAGAACAACGGCCGCCAGATGGCGCAGTCTGCGCTCGATCTCGCCCGTCGCACCGAGCAGCAGGCAGCCTCGCTCGAAGAGACCGCCGCTGCCGTCGATGAGATCACGGCCGCCGTCCGCTCGTCCTCGGAGCGCGCCGAAATGGTGAACGGCGTTGTCCGTGAAGCCAAGAAGAACGCCGACGAATCCGTCGTCGTCGTCGGCAGCGCGATTTCCGCCATGGGCCGCATCGAGGAGGCCTCGCGGCAGATCTCCAACATCATCGGCGTGATCGACGAGATCGCCTTCCAGACCAACCTGCTCGCCCTCAATGCCGGTGTCGAAGCGGCCCGCGCCGGTGAAGCCGGTAAGGGTTTTGCCGTCGTCGCCCAGGAAGTACGCGAACTTGCCCAGCGCTCGGCCGGTGCCGCAAAGGAAATCAAGGCGCTCATCAACCGCTCGGCCGAAGAGGTGGCAAACGGCTCCACCCACGTTCAGCAGACGGGAACCGTGCTCTCGCGCATCGGCGGCCAGATCGCGATGATCAGCGAGCATATCGAAAAGATCGCCGAGACAAGCAGCGAGCAGTCTGGCGCGCTGCAGGAGGTCAATGGTGCCGTCGGGCGCATGGACCAGATGACCCAGCAGAATGCCGCGATGGTCGAGGAAGCGACCGCGGCCACCCAGGATCTCTCAGCCCAGACGGATGCCCTTCGCGATCTGCTCCAGCAGTTCCGCATCGAATCCGATCGTCAGCGGTCTGTCGACCGCGCCGCCTGAGGTCCCATCTTAGCCAAACGGAAAAGCCCGGTCATCGCGCCGGGCTTTTTTGCATCAGGCCTCGGCCAGACGACAAGACCCGCCCGGATCGGTCTCGCGATCGACCGGTTTGTCTGCACCGCGCGCCAGATTTTTGCGCACTCTTCGAACGAGGCGCCGAAGGCGTTCCCACGGCGCTTCGCCGTACTGCGCATAGAACTCGTCTTCGGATAACCTGTCGTTTTGCCCTCGTTCCTGTTTCAGTGCGGCGATGGCAAGGGCTGCATAAACTTCGTGCATGACGGATCTCCTGTTGTGATGCCGTCTCCTCTTTTACCCATCATTTTTGGAGGGAAATACGCGCAAGATCGTGTTATGTATTTCATCTATGAAAGACATCACCTGGGACGCCTATCAATTATTCCTGGCCGTGGCGCGGCATGGCGGACTTTCGGCCGCAGCAGAAGCCACGGGTCTGAGTGCTGCGACCCTCGGCCGGCGCATGGTCGAGCTCGAGCATGCTTTGGGCCGGGAGCTCTTCCTGCGCAGTCAGACCGGTTATCGCCTGACCAGCGATGGCAGCCAGCTTCTCGAACACCTCCTTGAGCTCGAAGTCGGCAGCAAGCGGGTGGAGGAGTGGCGACGTGGCAAGGCCGGCCAGTCCCTGGTCCGCATCAGTCTCGGCACCTGGATCGCCTGGCTGCTTTGCCAGAACATGGCGGTCATCCGCACCCCGCGCGACGAGTTCCGCATCGACCTGCATGTCGCCGAGCAGCGCGCCAGGCTGTCGCATCGGGAGAGCGATATCGGCATCCGCGCCTTTGAACCTGAAGAGCCCAACCTGGCCGCGATCCCCGCGGGCGAGGTCGCCTATGCGGCATACAAGGCACGCAACAGGGAATGGATGGGGCCAGAGCCCTGGGTTGCGGTTGATGACGAGAATGCCGTCTCTGCCTATCTGCGTTGGCCACGCCAGCACGCGCCCGAGCGCATCGTCGCGACGGTCAATCGCCCGCGGTCGCTGAGGGATCTCGTCAGGGCAGGAGCGGGTGTCGGCGTGCTTCCCTGCTTCGTCGGAGATCTGGATCCGACGCTCGAGCGGGTCGGCGAGGAGATCCCGGAGCTTCGCCATCGCCAGTGGATCGTGATGAACAGCGACGATCGTCATCGAAGTGACATTCGCGCTGTCGCCGATCGGCTGGCCAGGCTTCTCAAATCCCATCGGGATATTCTGGCGGGCAGGCGGCCGAGCACCAGCGGCTGATCTCGGCGTCAAAACGAAAAGACCCGCACGACGACCGGCACTCCTCCCCAGAGGCGATCATCGTGCGGGAACCGGTCCGGAGGTCAGGGGCCGGACGGGGGATGTCTGGTTGCTCAGGCGGCCTGATGGCTGCCCTGGGTCACGATGACGGGGATCAGCAGATCACCCCAGTTGCCGTCGCCGCCGTGATGGCGGGCGGAGCGGACGAGTTCGACCGAAACGCCGGCATCGACGGCCTTCATGATCGAATGGTTGAGACGGTGCAGGTCGTTGGCCAGCATGCGGATCATCGCCTGCTGATCGGAAGAGCGTCGTGTAGGGAAAGAGTGTAGATCTCGGTGGTCGCCGTATCATTAAAAAAAAAAAA
>ERZ511473.749-NODE-749-length-41612-cov-28.272084_pt1 | contig 41612 bp, 38 predicted proteins | sample MGYA00374947_ERZ511473 | MGnify/ENA primary metagenome ERZ511473 (study PRJEB26303, sample SAMN06343854) | sediment metagenome | isolation source: hot spring sediment | place: Canada: British Columbia | collected 2012-09-26 ... | reverse complement strand
TGGCCAGCAATGTGATGACCAGAGTGTGAATGGTGGAAAGAGGCAATTTATCCTTTCTCATGAACACCGCAGTATAAGGCAGTAGCTGAAAAAGAGAAGCCTTTTTTGCAACAGGCCCGTGGGGACTTGACGGTGGTTTGCTGAATAGGCGATAATGATGGGGAACGCCTCGTGAACGGTGAACAGCGCTGCCTGCCGCGGTCGGCACGGCATCCCCTCAGGAAACCGACCCCCGTTCACCCGCTTGCCGATGGTACGAATCAGGGCTGCCAACCACAGCTCGGCACGCCGGAGGCCTTTCGGATGATCCCCCGCTGGCAGTGTACTGCGCAAGCCAGGTTGCGTCAGGTTGTGCCCATAGCCGCGTTGGTTCTGGTGGTACTGAGCGTTCGGGTTTGGGCTCAACTCCCGCCCGAACAGCAAGCTCAGCAACTCCTGGATACGGCACATCGAGCCTTGAATGAGCAGCACTATGAAATGGCGGCGGCGCGGTATCGGGAGTTTCTGCAACGATTTGGCCATCACCCGCAGGCGAATCTGGCCCGGTACGGTCTGGGCCTGGTTCTGCTCGAAGGGCCGAATCGCGACTATAAAGCTGCCCTCGAGTCGTTGCAACCGCTCCTGCAGCAAACCGGCTTCGCATTCCAACCCTGGGCCGTCTACTATTTCGCCCTGGCGCAGCGTGGACTGGGTCGGCAAGCGTTGCGGGAGGCCTCGGGCAAATCGGGCGAGGCCCTGGCCAGTGCCCAGCGCGAGGCCCAGACACGTTTCGAGCAGGCAGCCCGATATTTCGAGCAGGCGGCCCAGCTATTCGCGCAACTGCTGGCCCAAGCCGGTCAGCCCGCGGAAAAGCAACCCGGTGGAAATGCACCAGGGAGTTCAGGCGGAGCCACGAATGCGGCCAGCCCCGGAGCCGACCTGCGGGTCCGCCCCGATCCCAGCAATATCCGAGATTGGCTGGCGCGAACTCGCTGCGACCAGGCGGAGATGTTGTTGCAGATCGGCAGGCCCAAGGAAGCCCTGGCGGCGGTGGAAAGTGTGTTGAACGATCCGACGCAAGCGAAGTCCCCGTACCGTCCGCTGGCCCGCTACTACGAGGGGCAGGCACGCTTGCTTGTGCACGATTACGCCGGTGCGGGCAAAGCTCTGGCCGAACTCGCTCCTTTTCGCCAGCCGCAGTTTGGCCTGCATGCCCGGTATTTACTGGCGCGCGTCCACCAGGAACTGGGCGACCGCCCCGAAGCCGCTAGCCATTACGATCAACTCAGCGCCGATTATGAATTCGCCAAACAGGAAGCGGCCAAGCTCCTGCAGAATCCGGCCAGTTTCCGCAACGATCCGGACGAACGCTGGCGGCTGGAGATGCTCACGAAGCAACCGCCGGAATTTGTCCTGCGTGCGCTGCTATATCGCGCCATCCTGTTTTACGAAGACGGCCAGTTTACCGAGGCCGCCAGTCGGCTGGAGGCTTTGCTCAAGCAGAACCCGCCGGCCTCCATTCAGGCGGAAGCGCAATTGCGGCTGGGGATGGCCCAGGTGCAGAGCAAGCAGTACGACCCGGCGGTGAAAACGCTTACGCCGCTGGAGAATCATCCAGTCCTGGCCGAACAGGCCCTGTGGTGGTTGGGGCGTGCCCATGCGGGCGCGGCCACAGCTACGGTGCCTGCCAACGATGGCCGATTGCGGTCGGCTATCCAGGCCCTTCGTCGTGCCTTGGATCGCAATGCCCAGCGTGGCAACGATCCGGAAGCCCGGCTGCGTCGCACGGAAATGCTTTTGGACCTCGGCGACGCCTTGCAATCAGCGCGACAATACAAAGAAGCGGCCAGTACCTTTGCCACCGTCGTTCAGGAGAAGGTTCATCCGCAACGGGTGGAAGAAGCCTGGGCTCGGCAAGCGCTGGCCCTGCACCTGGCCGGTGCCTGGAAGGAATCCGATGAGTTGTGCCGACGCTTTCGCGAAACTTATCCCAAGAGCGTGCTGTTGCCGCAGGTGCTGTTTTGCTCTGCCGAAAACAGCTATTTCCTGGCCCTGCAACTCACCAGAGAGCCGACCACGCCGCCACGCGACAAACAACTCCGCGAACTGTTGCAGCAAACTATTGCCCGCCACCGCGAGTTGCTCGACCAGTATCCGGAATTCTCGCAGAAATCGTCGGCCTATTTCACGTTGGGGATGTGCCTGTATCGGTTGGAGGAATTCGAGAAGGCGAGGGAAGCATTAGCGGCCATCGCGCAGACGGATCGCACTGGGCCGCTGGCTATGGCTTCGTATTACGAGGCGGATTGTCTAATCCGGCTGGCACCGACCGAGACCAGCGATGCGCTCAGTGCCGGCCGGGCGCAGGAAGCCTTCACGCAAGCGGCAAAACTGCTGGCGGCGTTTAGCGAATCGGCTGGAAAAACTTCCCCCTATACCCCGGAAGCCTTGCTCAAACTCGCCTATTGCTATCGCCGACTGGCGGAACTCATCGTCGAACCAAAGGAACGGGCCGCTTTGGTGCAGCAAGCGCGCCAGACCTGCGAACGGTTCCTGCAGAGTTACGGCACGCATCCCCTGGTGGGTGCAGTGGTGCTGGAACAGGCCAATTGCCTGGCGCTTCAAGGCGACACCGGCGGAGCAAACAACGAACTGCAACGCTTTCTCAACGATCCGCTGGCTCGCTCGGAAGTAGCGCCTTTAGCCCTGTTGCGTCTGGCACAACAGTATCGCAGCCAGAACCGTCCTGCCGAGGCCGTCAAACTACTCGATCTGGCCCGGCAGCGTTACGAACCCGCACTGGCTCAGGACGCCAGCAAAAGCGATTGGCTTGCCCAACTGCACTACCAGCACGGCCTGGCGTTGCAGGAAGCGGGCAAATGGCCGGAAGCACGCAATGTGTTTGAAGCGCTACGCAAGCGTTTTCCCAATCGCCGCGAGGCTGTCGAGAGCGCCTGGCGCATCGGTCAGGTTCGCCGCAGCGAGGCCGCCGCTCGTTTGAAATCGGAGTTGGCGGCGCTATCTCGGAGCGGGATAAAACCGGAGGAGCGTTCCTCGGCACTGGCATCGGCTCAGAAAGCGCAGCAAGATTTGCGAGAGACGGCCGCTTATTTTGTCAACCTGGCTGCCGACAAAGCCGTCCAGGAACTCGCTCCCGATCTGCTGCCACGGCTGCATTACGAGTCGGCCTGGTGCTGGCGGGAAATCATACCGTGGGAACGTGAACAGGCGCGGCAACAGTTGCTGGAAGCGTGGCAGAAAAAACAACCAGCACCGGCCAAGGACCAGCCCACACGGAGACCGCCGGTGGTTGCGCTGACCAGCATCCCCTTGCAACCGAGCGAACAGCAGGCCCGCCAGGCATATAAAGCCGTCCTGCAGTCGGCCGGGGACACCCCGTTGGCCTTGCAAGCCATGTTCGAATTGGCCGAGTTGCTCGCCGAACGTCACGAACACGAGCAGGCCATCGCCCTTTTGCGTCAGCTCTTCGATCGCGAGCCGCCGGCAGAGCTGTTGGAGAAAGTCCATCTACGTCTGGCGGCGTCCTTGTTGGCCAGTGGCGACGGCAAAACCGCCCTGCAACATACCCAGACCATCCTGCAGAACGAGAAAAGCCCCAACCTCCCCTGGGCACGCTATCTGGCTGCGGAATGCTACTTGCAGTTAGGAGGAAAAGAAAACGCGCAACAGGCGGTTTCTCTGCTCAGCGGTTTCCGGGATCACGGCCCCTGGCAACAACTACCGGGACTGAGCGATCGAGCGCTGTTACGGTTGAGCACTGCCTACGCGCTTTTGGGTCAGTGGGGGCCAAGCCGACAGACCTGTGAAATTCTCATTCAGCGATTTCCGCAAAGTCCGTGGAGACCCGAAGCGCACTTCGCCATCGGTTGGGCCTGGCAGCACGAAAACAACTTCGATGCCGCCATCCAGGCTTATTCCCAGGTGGTGGCATTCACAGCCAGCGAGACGGCAGCGCGAGCGCAGTTGCAAATCGCCCGCTGTCGCACCCAGCAGAAACGCTGGCCAGACGCCATTGCGGCTTATCTGGCCGTGCATTTGACCTACGATTATCCCGAGTTGGCTGGGTTGGCGCTGGTCGAAGCAGCCGAGGCCGCAACTCAGAACAAACAACCGGAACTCGCCCAGCGCTTGCTCGAGCAGGTCCTCCGCCATTATCCGCAAACCAAAGCCGCCCAGCAGGCCCGCGAGCGCCTCGCAAGCAAGGATCCATCTCGATGAAATAGCGGCAGGCAATCGACTGCGCAGATGTCCTTCTTGTGGCGAGTGCCCAATCCAAGAGCGGCGGGCGTAAGCCCGCCGTGGCCAGTAGCGAGGTAGCCAAGGAGAATGGCATGGCTAACGGCGAGTGGCGAATGGCGTGTGCCTGGGGCAAGCTGGGGCGGTTATTGTGTTGTGTGAGCGCGTGCCTAACCGTGCTGGTGGTGCTGGCCTTGCCGCTGACCGTTCGCGGTTACATCGAGGCGCCGTACACGTTGGGGCGTGTGCTGCACGAAGCCACTAACATCCTTGTCCTGCGGGTCGAGCAGGTGGATCGGGAACGCAACATCATCGTGTACCGCAAGGTGGAAGACCTCAAAGGTAAACACCCCACCGAGGTGATTCGCCACAACATTGGCCGGGGCGGTTTTCATCCGCGCGAATGGCAGTTCATTATGGAGTGGGCAGCTCCGGGCCGCATCGCCGTGTTTTTCCATAACGGCGGGGCTAGCGAGACCTGCATTGACATGTACTGGTATCAGTGCTACGGCGGTGGTGAAAACTGGAGCATGAGTCACGGCGAGCCGTTTCTGCTTCGCAGTTACGCCGGTCGGGCGGAACGCTTGATTCCGCTGGTTCGCGCCATGCTAGCCGGGCAGGAAGTTATCGCTCCTTGTATGGTGGATGGCGACAAGAACGCGTTGCATCTGCGTACGGCGCGGATCATGCGGATGAAGGCCAGCCTGAAACTCCTCGATTACAATCCCCAGCGGGACTTCGCCGGTTGGGGTGGCGTGGAGGAAATTCGTCCGCTGGCTGGTATGCCGGGTTTCAAACAGATGGCGACACTGCCTCGACTGCCCGGCGTTCGCGGTGTGGCTGTGGCCGATGTCAACGGCGACGGTAAGCCCGACCTGTGCTTGTACGGCGATAGCCGCGTGGTTCTTCTCCTCAATGAGGGCACCGGCTTCGCGGAAGTCTCCTTGCCGTATCAGGGCCCGGCTCGCAGCGCTCAGTGGGCCGATTACAACGGCGACGGCAGACCCGATTTACTCCTAGCGACGCCGACCGGCCCACGCATTTTCGCCAATGAAGGTAACGGCAAATTCCGGGAAGAGACCGCGGCTCTACCCTTGGAAAACTACCCCGCTTGTTGTGCCGCGGCCTGGCTCGATTACGACGGCGACGGGAAACCAGATATCGTGTGGGCGACGAGCTTTTCCGGCCTGCGACTGTACCGCAACCTGGGCAGTCCACCCACGGCAACCGACGCGAAATTGCGACTGGACAAATGGTATCTGATCGGCCCATTCGACAATTCCGATGGACGCGGATTCGCCACCGCTTATCCTCCGGAGCGGGAAATCCAGCTCACCAAAGAATACGACGGCAAGAACAAGCAGAAAGTCCGCTGGCGGGAAATACCGTTTAGCGACGGTCAGGTGCAATCCCTACTGCCGCACTTCCAGGACAAGACCTTCGGTGTGGCTTACCTGTATCGGGCTATCCACGCTCCCGCAGCCGTATCGTTACCCGTTTCGCTGGGCAGCGACGACACCCTGACCGTCTGGCTCAACGGCGAAAAGATCCACGAGGAAAATGTGTACCGCGCCTGTGCGGCGGATCAGGTGCGGCTGACGCTGACCCTGCGGCCCGGCGTCAACCATCTCCTGCTCAAAATCTGCCAGGGAGACGGCGACTGGGCATTTTATTTCCGGGCGGATCCTCCTCCGGCGATCGTTACCCACCGGTTCGAAGACGTCTCGGTGGGAGTCGGTCTGGGGCCCCACGGTCTGGCCTGTAACTGTCGCGGCGAGGGGTTGCTGGTAGCCGATTTCGACGGCGATGGCCGACAGGACATCCTTTTCCTATGCGAGCCCCCGATCCTGCTCCGCAACACTCCGGCCGGATTCCGCGAGGTCCCGGCGAGCGGGCTGGATTTCCGGCGGTATCGTGCCCAGCCGATTGTGGCCGATCTCGATGGCGACAAACTGCCTGATCTCCTCGTGCCGCAAAGCGATGGTTGCCGCGTCTTCCGCAATCTCGGTCAAGGGCGGTTCGCCGATGTCACCGCCCAGACAGGGGCATTGGCACAATTGCGACAACCGACCGAGGCGTTGGCTCTGGCGGAATGGAGCACCCGCGGTCGTCCCGATTTGTTTTTGGGCTGTCGCGGTGTACCCAATCGCATTTTGCGGCAGGAGGCGCCGTTGCGTTTCCTCGACATTTCCGATGAATTGCGCTTATATCAGCGGATTTTCAACACCCGCGCCTGTGCCGTCGTGGACCTGAACACAGACGGCATCGCCGATTGGATCCTGCTCAACGAGGGACAGGAAAGCGTCGTGCTTTACGGCGACGGCAATTACTGGGCGACCCGCATGGCCCAGTCCGAAAGACGCGACTCCATCGGGGAGTAAGACCTTGCGACCTTCCGACCACAGCAGCGCAACGCTTCAGCTGATCGGAACAAGACCAGCAGCCGTGGTTGTCCGCCCGCCGTGGTCAGCCGGACCGATGGCCGTGGGCCGACCGGGGTCAGCGTTCCGGATTCTCCTGGCGATACTGCTGGCTCTTGCACTGGCACCGCTGATCGCTGCGGATTGGCCAACCCATCGAGGCAATCCCGAACGCACCGGTGCGACCCCGGCTTCTTCCGGGCCGAAGCAACCTAAAGTCCTCTGGGTTTATCGTGCCAGGGAACATTTCCTGGCCTCGCCCGTTCCGACGCAAAAGACGTTGCTGGTCTCCGGCCTGGGAGCGTTCAACAGTCCGCTGCTGCGAGCCCTGAGTTTGCAGCCGGGCAATGCCGGTCAAGTCCTCTGGGCGAAAACTGTGCCGAGTTTGAAGCTGCCGGTGGTCTGTCCGCCCGCTGTGGTCGGCGAGCGAATCATCTTCGGCGACGGCATGCACCAGACCGACGGAGCGATCTTGCGTTGTCTGGACGGCCAGACCGGTTGGACGCTCTGGCAGCGAGCGTTTCCGGGTCGGCTGGTGCATATCGAAAGCGCGGTTACGGTAGTTGGCTCGCGGGTGTACTTTGGCGCGGGTTCGGCCGGTGTCATCTGCGTGGATTATTCGCGGCTGACGTTGAACGGCAGGGAAATGGACGAGGCCAGCGCCTGGCGAATGGTGCTGCAGCGCTGGAACGAACTGCAAGCTCGCTACCAACTCGAACGCAAGCAAAATCCCGACACCGCCATTCCCCCCAGCGACGATCAGTTGCCCACTCCGGAGCCCCGGCTCGTCTGGCAGACCGGACAGGAGAAATGGCACGTGGACGCACCGGTAGCCGTTGCTGGTTCCCGTGTGCTGGCTGGGTCGGCTTACCTGGAAATGGAGAAACTGGGCGAGCGGGTGCTGCTTTGTCTAGACGCGGAAACAGGCCAGGTGCAATGGCGGGCCGCTTTGCGCTACAATCCCTGGGCCGGACCGACTGTCGCCGGGGACACCGTACTGGTTGGCGGGAGCACCATCCGATTCGACACGCGGCTGGTGCATTTAGCCAAGGGGGAAGTCGCCGCTTTCCGCCTCGCGGATGGCCAACCGCTCTGGCAACGGGAAGTGCCCGGCGGCGTGCTCAGCGCCATAGCTGTCCACCGCGGATTGGCCGTCTTCACCGCTACTGATGGCCGGGTTCGGGCACTCGACCTGGCCAGCGGTCAATTACGCTGGAGCTATGATGCCAGGCAGCCCTTCTTCGCTGGCCCAGCAGTAACCGACCAGGCTGTCTTTGTCGCCGACCTGACCGGTACCTTGCACGCCCTGGCGCTGGCCAGTGGTCAACGCCTCTGGTCGCTGAAAGTGACCGAGGAGGCCAGTGTGAAATCTCCCGGGCTGGTGTTCGGCTCACCGGTGGTAGTCGGGGATCGGCTCTACCTGGCCACGTGCAACCATGAAGGGCCGCATGCCCGGCAACCTACCGTCGTCGTGTGTGTCGGCGACGCCCCGTAGCTGCGAAATGCGGCGAGTCGGCAGGCTTATTCCTGCTGACCACGGTGGGCTTGATTACGCCTACCGCTGCTGGGGATCACGATGGGCTTACACCTGCCGCTGCTGGTAATCCGCTTCTTTCCGGTCGAAAAAAGCCGATGTGGATCACCGCTCGTGGCTTAAGCGAAATGCGAAAAATCTTCGCTGCTGGAGCTTGCCCACGGGGAACTTCGCCCGCAAGGAGGAACGGTCATGTCCACAAGAACCATGCTGGCACTGCTGACCAGCGGTCTGCTGATCGCAGGAGTGGTGGGCGTATGCCCGCCGTGGTCCGGCTGGCTGGTCGCTCAGGAAAAAAGCTCGCCACTGCTCACCATTAATCCCGAAGAGCGGAGCATTACCCTGGCGTGCCGCATTGCACCACGCAAACTGCCGTATCTCAACGAAATCTATCCGCTGGAAGTGGTAGCCTGCTATCCGCACGACGGTGACCCGAAAGGGCAAAAAGCTCACGAAACGGTTGTCGTCTTCAGCGGCGTAAAACCCAGCGAGGTGCACAAGGCACTGGAGAGTTTCGGACTCCAGCCGGGCAAACCGGCTATGGGTGAAGGTCAGAAAGCCGAAGGCCCGCAAGTCCGCATTTTCCTGGAGATTCCCTCGCCGACGGGCGGTTGGCAACGGCTGCCTATCGAACGCTGTATGGTCGACCGCCGTACCGGCAAACCTCTGCCGCCGCTCAAATGGTATTTCACCGGCTCGATCTATAAGCAGCCCGATCCGAACAAGCCCGACAAGGTCTATGCCGCCGACCTCACCGGCACACTCATCGCCATCTTCCCGGTCACCAACGAAACCGTTATTCAGAGCGAATTGACCATGAAGGACGAGCCGGTGATCAAACTCGAACTCAGCAAATCCCTGCCGAAAGAAGGAACTCCGGCCCGGCTGGTGATCGTCGTGCCGAAATGATTTTCTCTTGTGTCGGCAACGGGCCAGGCGGAGGGCTGAGCCCTTCTTCAAGCGACAGCACTCGACTGAACCGATCGCACGCAGGCCAAACCATGCATCCCCGATCCGGAAAACTCGCAGCCGCCGCTCAGGCAAGAGCGGCAAGCGTAAGCCCGCCGATTGCCGTTCGTAGTCCAGTCAGCCTGACCGCCATGCGCGGTGTCGGGCTGAGCAGTCTGGTGGCGCTGGCACTGGCCGCACCTCTTTCTTTTTGTCATGGCCAGGATTCCTCCTGGTCGGGAATGTCCGCGAAATGGGGGTCATTGCCGCCGTTGGTCGCGGAGCCCATCCCGACGGCGGTCAGGCCAGTGCGCCTGAGCGAACCGACTCCCCGCGTCTGGTTGCCGCTGATGAACGAAACCCGGCTGCGCGGGCTGCCACCCCGCGCTACGCCGTTCGCACGACCGTTGCCGGAACCGCTTTGGCTGGTCTGGAGCCCGCCCGAACCGATGCCGGCACGGCCAGGATTGCCCGTCGGCCAGAAAGCTTACGCGACCGCTACCCCTGCGGATGCACCGCCGGCACCACCACTTTTTTCCGACACCGCAGTGCCAGCGCCCAGCGCGTCGGTGGTGGAGACGCTATTGGCCGGCTATCTGCGGCGAGGCATCGCCTACTGGCGAGAGCAACCGGCACCGCTGGACTGGCCAGTGATTCCCGATGCGGAGTCGGATGCGCGGGCGGTGCGCTTGCCCGAACCGATACCCGAAGTTCCCTGGTCGCCGCTTATCTGGATGCACCCGCCACGCCCACCCATTCCCACCAGCGATCGCCGCTGAACCGACCCACACCTGGTGCCGTTGCCGAACGTACCGGGGGACAAGACGCCGTACGCGCGAACTTACGGCCCCCGACGGGCTAACCCCGTTGCTGCTGCGGCTGGGCTCAAATGACTCAGACGAAAACGACCCGCGGCTGACCGGAACGCACTTCCCCAATGATGTACGTGGGCACTCGGTCTTCCTGCAACTGCCGCTGGATACTCTCCGCGTAATACGGGCTGACGATCATGACGAAACCGATGCCGCGGTTGAAAACGCGATTCATCTCCTCTTCGGGAATGTTACCGAGACGTTGCAGCCAGGAGAAGACAGGGGGTTCTGGCCAGCTGCCACGGCGTACCACCACTTCGCATTGTGGCGGCAGAATACGCGGGATATTGTCCACCAATCCGCCCCCCGTGATGTGGGCCATGCCGCGGATGACCCGCTTCACCTGGTAGTACTGCAGGACGTGTTTGACGGCGCGAACGTAAATCCTGGTCGGTTCGAGCAACGCCTGGCCGACGGTTTGCCGCAATTCCGGGACGTACTTATCCACGCTCAGACGGGCATGGTCAAAGACGACTTTGCGCGCCAGGCTGTAACCGTTGCTGTGCAATCCCGTGCTGGCCAGTCCCAGCACCAGGTCGCCGGGGCGGATGCTTTTGCCATTGACAATGCGGTGTCGTTCGACCACACCGACACAGAACCCGGCCAAATCGTACTCGCCCGGCTGGTAGAAGTCGGGAAGTATGGCTGTCTCCCCGCCGACCAGGGCACACTCCGCTTCCATGCAGCCGTCGCTGATCCCCTTGACGATTTCCCGCGCCAGGGCCGGATCGTCCCGCTGCATAGCCAGGTAATCGAGAAAGAAAAGCGGCTCGCCGCCCGTGCATAGACAATCGTTGACCGACATGGCCACCAAATCTATGCCGACGGTGTCGTGTTTGCCCATCATCATGGCGACCTTGAGCTTGGTGCCCACGCCGTCGGTGCAGGCAACCAGCACCGGATGGCGGTAGTTCTTGGCAAACAGCCGGGCATTGTAATCGAGACTGAACAGGCTGGCGAATCCGCCGAAACCGTCGAGCACTCGCGGCGTGTGCGTACGTAGCGCCAGCGGTCGCAGCATCTCCAGCGTCTGTTCGTACACATCCAAGTCCAGCCCAGCGTCGCGATAGGTCAGAGGCTTTTCCGTCGGCATCGGAGTGATCCTTGCATGGCGAAAAGCGAATGGCGAATCGCGAATAGCGAACCGCTGCCCGCGCTGAGCGGATGCATGTCGGCGACTCGGGCAAAGCCAAAGTGAAAAATTCGCAGCCGACGACCACGGTGGGTTTATGCCCACCGCTCCCGCTAAAACCCGCCGATTCTCGGTGGGTTTACGTCCACCGCTTCGGGTACAGGGGAGTGCGGCTATGGGCGCCGATCAGTCCGGTCGTCCTGGAAGGATGCCGGCACAATTCAGTCCAAGTCGTTCCCGCACCCGCGTCTGCATTATGGGAATCAATTCCGGTGGGAGGAATCGGCTGAGGTCGCCACCGAAGGCGGCAATCTGACGGATCAGCGAGCTGCTCAGGTGCGAATATTCCACTTTCGACATCAGAAAGACGGTCTCGATTTCGGGGTCAAGCGTCTGGTTGGTCAGCGACATGCTGAATTCGTATTCCATATCGCTGACGGTGCGCAGACCGCGGAGCATAACGCCTGCCCCCAGCGAACGCACGAACCGCACCGCCAGACCGTTGAACGACCGCACCTCCACATTGGCAAATCGGCGACAAACAATCTGCAACATCTCCATCCGTTCCTCGACGGAGAAGAACGGGGTCTTTTCCGGATTGATCCCCACGCCGATAATCAGGCGGCGGAAAATACGGCTGCCCCGTTCGATAATATCGAGGTGGCCCAGATGCACCGGGTCGAAGGTGCCGGTATAGACGGCCAGTTGCGGGTCTGCAGCGGGCATGGTCGGCTCCTGGCAAGTGGCGGCAAGGTTGGCGACGGCGCGCTGCGGGTAGCCGTTGGCCATGGATTAAGGAGCAGGGGCGTCAGTTCCCCGTGGATGGCGGAGGGGGTCAGCCCTTGTGGATAGCGGGCGGTGTCCGCTCCCCGTGCCCAGCAGATGACGTCAGTCTTGCTGGAGATAGCGGGGGCCTGAGTCCCTGTCGCTGCCGATTACCGATCCGTTTCCTGCAGGAATTCGACAAGCCGATCGAGTTCCTCTTCATTGTTGTAGCAATGGGGGCTGATCCGTAGCCGATCGGCACGGTGATTGATGACAATGCCCTGCTGGCGAGCCTGGCGAACCAGCAGGCGGGCTGGCTGACGGCGTGGGCAGACGGAAACGATCCCGCTTTTCTCCGAGGCAGCGCGACTGCTGAAAATTCGCCAGCCTCTTTCGCTCAGTTTCTGGCAAAGCCGATCGGTCAACGCTTCAATGCGCTGCCAGACCTGGCCGATGCCGAGCCCCACCAACAAGCGCAGGGCAGCTCCCAGGGCCAGCAGAATGCCGGCACTGAGTGTACCATTCTCCCAGCGCAGAGCCGACTTCTTCAAGCAAAACTCCAGGCGGGTGAAATCCCAGTGCCTTTCGACGCTCTTCCAGCCGACGCTGACTGGATGCAGGAACTCGAACCATTCGGGGCGAATGTAGAAAATCCCGGCACCGACCGGAGCCAGAAGCCACTTGTGGCTGCCAGCCGCCAGAAAGTCTATGGGAATCTCCCGAACGCTCAGCGGAATAGCCCCAAGTCCCTGAATGGCGTCCACGAAGACGTGAATGCCACGCGCATGACACAAAGTTACGAGGTCGGCGAGCGGCACGCGGAAACCGGTGGCAAATTCCACGAAGCTGATGGCGACTAACCGTGTCCGACTGTCCAGGGCCTGACGGAGATCGTCCAGGATAACGCGACCATCGCGGCTGGGCACTAACCGAACTTCCACACCGCGATCCGCCAGGTTCTGCCAGGGATAGACGTTGGAGGGATATTCGTCGGCGGGCAGCACCACATTGTCGCCGGGTTTCCACGGATACCCCTCGGCCACAAAAGCGATTCCTTCGGAAGTATTCTTGATGAAAGCAACGCATTCCGGGGAGGTGTCGAGCAATTGCGCGGCCAGGGCGCGAACCGCTTCCAGGTCTTGTTCCCATTGCGGTTCGTGCACCTCGCCGTGCTGCAGCACATCGTCGGCCCAGGAACACAGCGCGGCATGGGCCGCTCGACTGATCGGCGAGACGGCGGCATGGTCGAGAAACGCCCAGTGCTGCGCGACCGGGAACTCCTGCCGCAATTGCGACCAATCGGTGGGCATGGTGCTGATCCTGTTCGCGTGGCCGACGCCTGGCCAGTTCTTCCATGTTCTCCACTTGACCGGGATAAGGCCAGGAGGGGCCCCAGGGAACCATTGGCAAGCCGCCGGCATCAGTCCACCGCCCGAAGTCGAAGAGCGGTGGGCGTCCGCCTGCCCTACTATTTCGCAAGAGCCGCGAGCATCAGTCCGCCGAGCTTCGCAGAAGCAACCGACGCTAGGTCCCCACGGCGGCGCGTTCAGTGGTCGGCATAGTAGGCTTCGACGGTCAAACCGGTGCGCTGACGAACCTGCTGGGCGAGGCGATCGACCTCAGCGTCGGTGAGTGGAAAAGCTTGCGGCTCTGCCGGTCTGCGGGCGACGGTGTAGACCTGCACCAGCCGAATCTGCCCGCCTGCTCCGACAATCTCGTTCAGGCGGTCGCAGTAGGCGGCGATTTCCGCGTCCGAAGGTGCTTCCCCCTGCCAGCGCAGGAACAGCGACTGGATCACGATCGGTCGCTGCCGTGCGGCCAGTTTCAGATTGTCGAGCACCCGCGTAAAGCTGACCTGGGTTCGCTCGATGAGGTGGTAGTATTCGGGGGTACCGGCGTCGAGTTTGGCCCAGATTTCCCCATCGTGTCGGTCGAGAATTTCCAGGGCTTGTTGTACCCGCGGGCGATGCAGCAGCGTGGCATTGGTCAGCAGCAGAATCTTAATTCCCGCCAGGCCAAAGGTGCGTTTGAGTTCGGCCACCAGCTGCACGGCCTGGAGGAATTCGCGGGCGGCGGTCGGTTCTCCGTCGCCACTGAAGGCAATGTCGTTCCAGCGCCGCAAGGGCGCTGGGGTCGAACGAAAACGCGGATGGTCGAAAATCGCTCCGCTGGCTGCCTGCTCTATCAGCCCTGCCAGTTCCTCCCGCAACCGGTGCAGGTCCACTTCGCGAGTCGCTGCCGGCTCTCGCCGATCCACCTGGCAATACACGCAGTCGAAATTGCAAGCTTTGTCGGGGTTGAGGTTGATCCCGATGCTCAGCCCGCGGCTGCGACGCGAGATGACGGCATAGACGTAGCGGTTCGAGTCGAAATCGCGGCGATGATCGCGAAACCAACTCGCGACGGAGACCACAGGAAGCACGTGCCTGCCGCTGTCCAGCGGTTTCATACAGCCCCTTGCTCTGGCCCTCTTTCGGATGGAGAATTCATCCTGCAGCCGGTTCAGGCAATTCGATGCGGGTGCGTTCGTCCACAACGATGCTGCTCAGTTCGCCGTTGTCCTTAATGAAGTGTATAGTCGCAGCGGAAACGATATCATCCGGTGCGCGCTCGGTGGCCAAGCCAGTGACCAGGACCTGGGCCTCGCGAAACACGCCGGTCACCGTCGTCGTCCAGCAATCCAAACCGACACGAACGGTCTGAGTGATACGGATCCGCTGCCCCGGTCGAAGCTGGCGGTAATCGGAGACAACGGTAGCGGGGCAGGTCGGCTTTCCGTGGTCCGGTTGGGGCTTTTGCGAAGAATGGCTCATGGCGGGATGTTCCGCTGCCGAGGGAGTTTCGCCGATGGGCTACTCGTCTTCTTCTTCCCAGGTGGCGGCAGTTTTTTCCCCGCGCACCAGGGCAATGCGACCGGTGCGAGCCAGCTCCAGTATCCCGTAGGGCCGCATCAATTCAATAAACGCCTCAATCTTCGCCTCCGTGCCGCTGATTTCGATCATGAGCACACGATGGCCAATATCCACCACCCGACCGCGGAAGGTTTCGACGATCTGCAAAATCTCATGGCGTTTTTCCGGGGGAGCTTTGACCTTGATGAGCATCAAGTCGCGCTCGACGTAATTTTCACTGCTGATGTCGAGGACCTTGACTACGGTAACAAGTTTTTCGAGTTGTTTGCGTACCTGTTCGAGGGTGGCATCGTTGCCCATGACCACGAAGGTCATGCGGGAGAGGTTCGGGTTCTCGGTCTCGCCGACGGCCAGGCTGTCAATATTGAACCCGCGTGAGGCCAGCATCCCGGAAATGTGCGCCAGCACACCGGGCTGGTTCATCACCAGCGCGGAAAGGACGTGACGGCGAATCGGTTTTTCTTCCGCCATATCCGCCTCGATTCCGAGAGTCGCAGCCTGGGCTCCGGGAGACTTACTCCCGCCGGTAGTGGCCCCCAGCAAGCTGATGTCGCCCGTTGTGGACTTCTTCGAGCGGGCGCCGCCGTACCGACAGCGACCGGGAAAGCAGCGAAAACCTCAGCAAATCATAGGGTTTCGATTCAGGAGTTTCAATGGCACAACTGTCGGCGGGCAAGCGGGCTTCCCAGCCGGTTACTCATTCCGTACAATGATGCATTCCGAATCGGCCATCGGACGGCCTAGCTCTCAGCGGTCTGGCTCGCTGAGCCGGCCATCGGACAAACCGGGCGCGAACGCCAATCCCCCTGCCTGCTGCGTCGGGAAATGCGAAGATGCTCTTAGCTGCCAGCCTCTGGGCGGGATTGCTGAATTTGCTGATTCTGCTGGTGAGTTTGTTCCTAATCCTGCTGGTACTGATTCAGCGGGGTCGTGGCGGTGGTCTGATCGGTGCCCTGGGCGGAGCCGGGGGATACAGTCCCTTCGGTTCGCGGGCAGGGGAACCCATCACCCGTCTGACCATAATCGTGGCCCTGGTGTGGATTGTGCTGATCATTGTGCAGATCAAACTGCTCTAGACGGGTGGTCGGTTCGCTGCTCCTGCCCGAGTTGTATCGGTTGGCCGACTCATATGCCCCCACCACGACAGGACTTACATCCCGCTGGCGAAGCAGAGGAGGAACCGCGGCAGTGCTGGTGAGCATGACCGGTTTCGGTGCCGCCCGACTGGAGCAGACCGGACTCAGTGTTGCCGTCGAAATCCGTACCCTGAACCATCGCTATTTCAAGCTGACATTGCGAGCGACCGAACCGTATCATCTGTTGGAACCGCAAGTCGAACAAACCGTTCGACAAGTGGTGCGACGCGGGACTGTCCTGGTGCAGCTGGAAGTTGTCCGTCAGCCACGCCCCGAGGATTTTGTTGTCAACCGCGTGGCCCTGCACAGTTATTACGAGCAATTGCGGCAATGCTACCGCGAGCTGAATCGTGCCAATGAGCCGGCACTGGAAGACCTGCTGCAGTTGCCCGGAGTCGTGCAGATTCCGGAAGCGCGGCTGACTTCGCCACATCAAGATTGGCCGATTATCCAGCCGGTGCTGGAGCAAGCGTTGGCCCGGCTCAAACAGAGCCGCGACGCGGAAGGCGAGGCGTTGCTGCAGGAATTCCGTCGGCTGGCATCGGCAATCGGCGCCTGGGTACAACGCATCCGCGAACAGGCCGACGGTCTCGTCGAACGCTATCGCCACCGCCTTCACGAACGGGTGCAGCAACTCCTGGCCGAACACGGTTTCACTGTACAACCAGCGGACCTCCTCCGCGAGGTGGCCATCTTCGCCGAACGGGTGGACGTTGGCGAAGAGATCGTCCGACTGGAAAGCCATCTCGATCAGTTCCTCCGCACCCTCCAGGAGCCGGAAAGCCCGGGGCGAAAACTCGATTTCCTCTGCCAGGAAATGTTTCGCGAGACTAACACCATCGGCGCCAAGGCACAGGATGCCTCGATCGCCCAGGCGGTCGTCGAAATCAAAACGCTCGTCGAAAAAATCCGCGAACTGGTGCAAAACGTCGAATGAACAACTCGGCAACGCCTGGCCGATTAATTGTCCTTTCCGGGCCCAGTGGCAGCGGCAAATCTACGGTGATCGCCCGGGCCCTGGCCCCCGGCGATCTGCCGATTCGCCGATCGGTCTCCGTCACCACTCGCCCGCCTCGACCCGGCGAGCAAGACGGCGTGGACTATTATTTCTGGACCCCGGAACAATTCGCTCAGGCTGTGCAGCGTGGCGAATTCCTCGAATGGGCCGAGATTCACGGCCAGCGTTACGGTACCCTCAAACGAGAAGTGGAGCGTCACTTGCGGGACGGCTACAGCGTATTATTAGAGATTGACGTGCAGGGTGCCCGACTGATTCGCCAGCTTTTTCCCGACGTGGTCACGATTTTTCTTCGCGCGCCCGACCTGGCTGATTATGAACACCGCTTGCGGCAACGGGGCACAGAAGACGAAGCCAGCTTGCAACGACGCCTCGCCGCCGTTCGCCAGGAACTGGCCGAAGCCGACCACTATCACTACCAGTTGGTCAATCGCGACCTCGACGAGACGGTGGCAGCTTTACGTGCTTTATTGCGCAGGATATTGAATCCACCGGCACCAAAGCAATAATTGCTCGCGGTAGCTCGGTGGCTGATTGGGCCATCGAACGCTCCCTGGTCCAGCGGATTCCAGAGCACCGCGCAACATCACCTTCGGGCCGACACGACTCAATCGCAAGAGGGGATACGATGATCGAAGACCTGAAAGAAGAGGAAATCGTGCGACGTGTGGGCGGCCGATTCAAACTCGCCACCTTGCTCCAGAAACGCATGCTGCAGTTGCTCTACGGCGGGCGGGCACTGGTCGAAACCAAGACCAAAAACCTCGCCCAAATCGTTCTCGAAGAAATCAAGCAGGGCAAAATTTACCTCGATGTCACCGGACAGGTACGCGAAGCAGTCAATCCACCTCCGTTTGAAGCCACCATCCGCAAAGCCATTCCCCGCGGCGAACATGTCCAGCCCGGCGAAGACTGAACCGCCACTGCCACGATTCGCTTGGCCAAACCGCTAGTGCCATTTCGACTCATTCCTCCCAGCCACCGGCACTGCCAGCCCCGTGGTAATCCACCGTGCTGGCGATCACGATTCTCCCCACATTCGCGAACCGTCATCGTCCCACAACCAGGAGCGGCGGGCGTAAGCCCGCCGTGGCGAGTAGCAAGTGGCGAGTGGCGAATAGCGAATTCATGAGCGGTGGGCGTGAGCCAGCCGTGGTTGTGATACCGCACTTGCAACGGCGTCCGCCATTGCACCGGCGACAGTCCGCGAATAGATGCGGAATCCCCCTTGCCAGCGCTGATCCCGACGCACGGCAGGCTTACGCTCGCCGCTCTTGTTCGCGCAACGGCTGTCTGCGACGAATGCGAGTGTGCCCTTGCACGTGCGCCGCCTGCTTCGCACGGCGGGCTTACGCCCGCCGCTCTTGATGTTGCACGAACGCGCCCGTTGCCGATTCACCATTTCCGTCCGGGGTTCAGTACACCATCGCCGGGGCTCGCACTCGCCGCTCCTGTTTTTGGCAAGCCGGTGGGTGGGCGCTAGTTGCTGCGCCATTACTGCGAACTGGGTTGTGGATTTGTCCGAACTTAAGCCAGAGGCTTAGAATCGGCCAGGGATTCTCCTGGTCGCTGGAAGATCACAACCCCGTTCATTCCAGTCCTGGTGGACGAAGCCGGGACTAGCCGCTTGCATTTATCGCTGGATTGATTACACTGAAGATCAGCTCACTCTTGGCTGGGTCTGCCGATTGGCTAGCGCACGCCCAGGTGCAGGGGTCGTCCATGTCCAGTGTCAGCAACTGTCCGCATTGTGGCCGACAGGTTCAAATCCCCGTGCAGATGCAGGGGCGGTTAGTCCGTTGCCCATTGTGTGGCCAAGTGTTCATCGCCGGCGGCAATCCCCAGGCGGTCGCAGTCGGTTCCGTTCACCCGATCGAACCGCATCGCGGCGGGACCATTCTCGTGCTCGGCATCTTGAGCCTGGTCATTTGCGGGTTGCTCGGGCCGATTGCGTGGATCATGGGCTCCATCGATCTGGCGAAAGTGCGTCGCGGGGAAATGGATAACTCCGGTTATGGCATCACCCAGGCTGGTTGGATCCTCGGTATCATTGGCACCATCTTGTCTGCTGTTATGTTTTTCGTCCTGCTAATTATCGCGATCATCTAGGATTAATTTCGCCGCTGGTGGACTGGGACACTAAATCGGCGGAATATGCGCACCAGTGGCGGGAATGGTGATCTATAGCAAAGTGACGATTACCAGATGGGGCGGAATTCTAGCCGAGCGCTTTACCAGCACTTACTGGGATTGCCTGCCGGCGCTCGATCGTCGTCGGACATGTCAGGCGAATCCAGTGCTGTCAAGAAAATGAGCGATGCTGAGCAATGAAAGGCATCATCCTGGCGGGTGGGAAAGGGACGCGGTTGTACCCGATGACGCGGGTGGTGAGCAAACAGTTGTTGCCGGTTTACGATAAACCGCTGGTGTACTATCCGCTGTCGTTGCTGATGCTGGCGGGTTTGCGTGAGATTCTGGTGATCAGCACGCCGGAGGATTTGCCGCAGTTTCGTCGGCTGCTCGGCAGCGGGGAGCAATGGGGCCTGCGGTTCGCTTACGCCGAGCAAGACCAGCCGCGCGGTCTGGCACACGCCTTTGTAGTGGCGGCGGAATACCTGGCGGGCGAACCGAGTTGCCTGATTCTGGGCGACAATCTGTTTTACGGCCACGGGCTGCCAGACCTGTTACGCCGCGGAGCACAGCTGCGGCAAGGGGCGATGATTTTCGCTTACCAGGTCAAGGAACCCCAGCGTTACGGTGTGGTCGAACTCGATGCCGCAGGCCGACCGATCAGCATCGAGGAAAAACCGACCCGACCCAAGTCGCGGTACGCTGTGCCCGGCCTGTATTTCTACGATGGCCAGGTGGCGGAACTGGCGGCGACACTGCGACCGTCAGCCCGGGGCGAATTGGAGATCACCGACCTGAATCGGCTGTATTTGGAGCGCGGACAGTTGCAGGTGTGTATTCTGGGACGCGGGATCGCCTGGCTGGATGCCGGAACACCCGAAGCCCTGTTGCAGGCTGCCGAATTTGTCCACGCCGTGCAGGAACGCCAGGGGGTGATGGTGGCCTGCCCCGAGGAAATCGCCTACCGCATGGGCTACATCAGCCGCGAACAACTCCGCCAACTCGCGGGACAACTCGGCAACAACAGCTATCGCGATTATCTCTTACGCCTCAGCGAGGAGTAAGAGTGAACCTGGCACGCGACCCGACGGCTCACCTCGGACGTGGTCCGGACAGGGGAACAGGAGCGGTAGTCGTAAGCCCACCGTGCTCAAGTGTGCAGAGTTCTCGTTCCGCCAGCAAGACAGGAGCGGTAGTTGCAAGCCCACCGTGGTCAGGCGTGCAGAATCCTCAGTCCATCAACGAAACCAGGACGGTAACCACGTGGTCAACGCCGTCCATCATTTGTTGGGTTTGGGCTTGTCGTGGAGACGGCGTATTTCCCGCTCGTGGAGCTGGTGTAACTCCTGCGGGTGTGCCTGCCAGTAAGCCCGGACGAGATCCGCCAGTGCCAGGTCACGTTCTGCCGGATCGCGGAAGCGGCGTTCAAACTCCTGCCGCGTGCTGGCGTCCAGTTCATTGCGCAAGAATTGCCATAACCGGGTCTGCGGCACTGGGGGATAAATCAGCCGCGAACGATGCAGGTCGGCTGGCACGGGTACATGATGCTTTTCCGATAATTCCGCTAGCAGGTACAAATAAAGCGGGCGATTCCGCTTCTGCACTTCCGCCAGCAACTGTTGCTCTTGCGGCGACAGGTAGGGGCGAAGTTGTTTGAACCAGCGAGCGATAACCGGCCGCACCCACTCCTGGTTCTCGGAAGGAGGAGCGGCGAGGTTCCATTCCAGGTCGAGTTGTTTGTCGCGGTCGCGCAGTTGCTCCAGCAACTGCCGATATTCGGCTTCCGATCGCTGCCGCGCTTGGGCCAGGGCTTCCTGGTCAGGACGAGGCAAGGTGCGAATCCATTGTCGTTCCTTGACGGCCCGGATGCGCTCCAGTTTCTGATGCTCGGTGTCGGCTTGTTCAATCCAGGCACGCTCCTCGTGAGGTAGGCGATCCAGCCATTCGGCATAGCGCACCATCAGCCGCAGTAAACGCGCCTGCGTGGCGGTGTCCTCTTCGCGCAGGGCCTGATCCAGAGCCAGGAGCCGTTGCTGTTGCTCCGGAGACAAGCGAAGGAATTGCTGATAGGCCTGGCGAAGCGATGGTGGCAGTGGCGCCGGCTTGTTGACCGCAGTCGGCGAAGTGGAACCCGCCTGGCCCCAGAGCCACAGCTGGCCGACCCCCAGCGCCAGGGCCAGCAGCACACACAGCCGCGCTGCCGGCGCTATAGATCGCACCAGTCGCTTGAATCGAACTCGCAGCCCGGTGGGCATCTCAGTTCCCCTCGTCAAATAATCCCGACCGATCCAGTTCCCGCAAGAAGGAAAAAGTGCCGACCTTTTCGTAGTAGGGCCAGTAATGGTGGTGTTCGAGTAACTGCCACACTTCCTCGGAGGCAGGCGGTACCGGCTCCGCTGGAGTTGCTGGCCGACGCTGACCGACACGCCAGCCCAGTATCACGGCCAGCAGCGCTGCCGCAGCCCAGGCGGTGATCCCCGCCCATCGCCCCCAGCGTCGCCAGCGTGCTTGCCGCGAACGTGTCGCCTGCCACAACGTCAGAGTTTGCTCAGTAAAAGTGGCAGTGGCGTGTGCCTGCGGTAGATAATCGAGCATCTCCCAGGCGGTCTGCAATAACTCGGCTTCGCGTCGCCAGGCGGGATCGCGCTGCAGTTTCTCCTCGACGGCACGAGCCGCCTCCGCTTCCAGTTCGCCATCCAGGTAGGCGATTAGCTCTTCCCGTTCCTGTTCGGAGAGGGAGTTCGGTTCCGTCATGGCGCTGCGTCTCCGGATGGGTTCGGGCAGGAAACCGGGTGTTGCTTGACGGCATCGTTCCGGGCTGGCGAATCGGGTCGTGGCAGCGTACCGGAACGCAGTTGCATTTGTACGTAAGGTGCCAGCAGTTCCCGCAACTGCGCCCGGGCGCGACTGAGCAGCGATTTGACTGCTTTCACCGATATTCCCAGGATTTCCGCAATCTCCTGGTAGCTCATGTCCTCGAACTTATTTAACACCACGGCTAGGCGCTGGCGCTCGTTCAGCCGGTTCAAAGCCTGCTGGACGACCTGGCTGAGCTCTTGTTGGCGGAGTTGGTGATCCGGTGGGGGCATGACCGAGGCATGCCAGTTTTCCAGGGGTTGTTGTGCCAGGGTGGTTGAGTCGGTCGGGTCGAAGTGCGCTTCCGGTTTGCGTTGCCGACGGCGATACACATTTTGCGCCAGATGGTGGGCGATAGTAAACAGCCAGGTGGAAAACTTGGCCTGGGGATGATATTCCTTGCGATGGCGATAGACCCGCAGGAAGACCTCCTGCGCCAGGTCTTCCGCTTCCTCGCGACTGCCGACCAGGTGGAACATCACCGTCAGCAACCGATCCTGATAACGCCGCACCAGTTCTTCAAACGCGCTGGGGTCATCGTCGCGCACCCGCAGCATCAAGGCGACATCCGGGTCGCGCAAGGCCATCTGGATACTGGTCTGACTTTGGGCAGGCATGGCACTGGTCCGACGGGCGATCCGGCAGCGGCCAATGGTTCATCGCCCACACGGAGCCTTTCGCCGAGTACCGGCAAGCCTGGCGATTCCGCAGGCGTTGGTCGGTACAGTCACAAGCAGTCGGCGTGAGCCCACCGGGGTCGCTTCGTGCAGGACGAGTCACATGTTCGACCCGGCCAGCGGCATTGCTAACCACCAGGACATTTAGAGACGAAGGCCAGCCAGTCTCCTATATGCCTCGCGTGGTGAGCAGGTTTTCCCGGTCGGGGTCGCAGTTATCGGCTTCGGGTGCGGCAATGGGCGAATCAGGAGCTTGCCGTCGCCGGGATAGAGTGCGTCGGCGAAAGAGATCCGGATTTTTTTGCATCGAGGTTCGTTAATGACCGTCGCCGCAGTTGCCCGCAAGCGGCTTGGATTTCTGACCCTTTTCGTTTGCGCACCGTGACGCTGACGCCGTGGGCACGAAGTAGCCTTTGAAATTCGGCCAGGGCGGCATCGGTCGGTCGGCGGTACGGTAAGCCCGGCACTTCATTGAACGGGATAAGATTGACGTGGGCGCGGCGTCCACGCAAAAGTTGCCCCAAAGCCCGGGCCTGTTGTGCACCGTCATTGATCCCCCGCAGAAGCACGTATTCAAAGGTCACCTGCCGACCGGTCTTCTGGAAGTAGTAATCGGCCGCTTCCAGGATAGCGGCGATGCCGATTTTGCTGTTCGTCGGCACAAGCTGTGTCCGCAGGGCATCGTCGGGGGCATGCAGGGAAACGGCGAGATGATAAGCGAGTTGCAAGTCGGCCAGTTGACGGATTCTCGTCGGTAAGCCGACGGTCGAGATGGTTACATGCCGCTGGCTCAGTCCCAATCCGTTTCGGTCGGTGGCCCAGCGTAAGGCAGTCAGCAGGTTTTCCAGATTGGCCAGCGGTTCGCCCATGCCCATGACGACAATGTGGCTCAAGCGTTCTTCGGGCGGCAGCTGGTCGGTCAGGTGCAGCAATTGTTCGAGAATCTCCCACCACTCGAGATTGCGCACCACGCCGTCCAGTCCGCTGGCACAGAAAACGCAGCCCATGCCACAACCGACCTGGGTACTCAAACAGGCGGTGCGGCGATCCTGTTCGGGGATGAGCACACATTCCACCGCTGACGGTGGGCTTGCACTTACCGCTCCGGGCTCGCCGTCTGCCAATCCGACCAGCAGCTTGCAGGTGCCATCTTTGGCCCGCTGCGTCTGCAGGACCTTTGTCGCATAGAAACGGAAATGCTCAGCGAGTTCCTGCCGCAACCGTTTGGGCAGGTCGCTCATTTGCGCAAAATCGCGGCACCGCCGCGCTAAAATCCAGTGCCAAACCTGTCGGGCATGGAAACGCGGCCAGTTACGCTGTTGCATCCACTGCATCAGTCCTTCCAGTCCCAGCGGCAAGATCGGGCGTTGCTCCACGCACTGCTCCATGTCCTGTGGCAAGGCGGCATTCGCCAGCTTCGGTTTCCGTTGTGGCCTTCGTGGCGTTGTCGGCGAGGGGCCGGCTTGCGCATCTGCTGCCCAGTCGTATTCCCGTGCCGACACCTCTTGAATCCGCGAGGGGTCTGATGGTATTCTAGGCGTTAGTCCGACATGCCCCTAGCCACGACGGACCCCGGCTCAACTCGGTGTAAGACCACCTGGGCGAAACCTCCGGGAGCGGCACCATGCGCAACGCTGCCACGCTATGTTGCCTGGCCTGGCTTTATTGGGCGAGTTTACTGGCGCAACCATCCCCACCGCCAGCGCAAAAGTCCCCGACAGCTTCGGCACCCGATTTACTGGCGAACGCGCCATTACGCCATCTCGGCCCGACAGCGATGAGCGGGCGCGTGACCGATCTAGCGGTGGTCGAAAGCAAACCGAGCACGTTTTACGTGGCCAGTGCCAGCGGCGGCGTGTGGAAGACGGTCAACAACGGCATTACCTTCACCTGTGTTTTTGCCGGGCAACCGCATGCCTCCATCGGCGCGGTGGCCGTCGCTCCCAGCAACCCGGAGGTGGTCTGGGTAGGCACCGGCGAAGCCAACGCCCGCAACAGTGTGTCCTGGGGCAACGGCGTTTTTCTCAGCACCGATGGCGGCAAGAGCTGGCGACATTGCGGCCTGGTGCAAACACGCCATATCGGACGCATTGTCGTTGACCCGCGCGACCCGTTCACGGCTTACGTAGCGGCCGTGGGACGATTCTGGGGCAGCAATCCCGAGCGAGGCTTATTCAAAACTGCGGATGGCGGCAAAACCTGGCAGCATGTGCTTCGGCTGGATGACGAAACGGGTGTGATTGATGTCATCCTCGACCCGAAAAGTCCCGACACGGTCTTTGCCGCTGCCTATCGAGTGCGCCGTGATGCGTTTGGCGGAGGCAATCCGGAAATCATGTTCGGCGACAAAGCCGGAATTTACAAGAGCAACGATGGTGGACGCACCTGGAAACGCCTGAGCCAGGGATTGCCAAAAGCGCCGATGGGGCGTATCGGCTTGACGGTCTTTCGCCGCGACCCGCGTATCCTGTACGCCGTTATCCCGACCGAGAAAACTAACCTTCGCGCCGTGGCTGGCCAGCCGGCTCGCGGCAACAGCGATCCGGAAACGGGCGGGATTTTCGTTTCCCGCGACGGCGGCGAATCCTGGGCCAAAGTCAACGACCTATGCCCACGGCCTTTCTATTTTGGCCAGGTGCGCGTGGATCCCAATAACGAACAGCGGCTTTACGTGCTCGGCATTCCGCTGTACGTCTCCGACAATGGCGGCAAAACCTTTCGCACCGGGGCTCAGCGTGTCCACGTCGATCACCACGCGTTGTGGATCAACCCACAGAATTCCGACCATTTGATTCTGGGCAACGATGGCGGGGTGTACATCAGTTACGATCGCGGGGCCAACTGGGAATTCCTGCCCAATCTGCCGATCGCTCAGTTCTACGCCGTCGGTGTGGATATGCGTAAGCCCTACTGGATTTACGGCGGTTTGCAAGATAACGGTTCCTGGGGCGTTCCCAGTGCCAACCGGGATATCCGCGGCATCACCATGAACGACTGGATTCGCGTCGGTGGAGGAGACGGATTTTACTGCCAGCCAGACCCTAGCGATCCCACCACACTGTTTGTGGAAATGCAATACGGCCGATTGCAACGAGTCAATCTGGCGACCGGTGCCGTGACCAGCATCTCCCCTGCTGCTCCGAAAGGGGAGCCGCCTTACCGCTTCAACTGGAACACGCCGCTGCTACTTTCGCCGCACAATCCGCGGATTGTCTATTACGGCAGCAACTATTTGCTTCGCTCGCTGAATCGCGGCGAGAGCTGGGAGGTGATCAGCCCCGAATTGACGGCGACACCGCGTGGCTCGTTGACCACCATTGCGGAGTCGCCACGCCAATCAGGCATACTCTGGACGGGCAGCGATGATGGACGCATTTGCCTGTCGCGTGACGGCGGACGCACCTGGGTCGACTTGACGCGGAAAATCCCCGGACTGCCACCCGCGGGCCACGTCACACGGGTCGAAGCTTCGCCCCACGACGCGGCAACGGCGTTTCTCAGCGTGGATCGCCATCGCCAGGAAGACTACCGCCCCTATCTTTACGTAACCACGGATTTTGGCGAAACCTGGAAACCGCTGCACGGCAAGCTTCCTGAAGAAGGGCCAGTCCATGTCGTGCGGCAAAGCCCGCGAAATCGCGACTTGCTGTTCGTCGGCACGGAATTCGGGCTTTTCGTCTCGCTGGACGCTGGCCAGACCTGGCAACCGCTCAAGCACCTGCCGCCCGTGGCTGTGCACGATCTCGTCATTCACCCGCGCGATCCCGAACTGGTCATCGCTACGCATGGTCGCGGCATCTATATCGTGGATATTCACGCGCTGGAGCAGTGCACGCCAGACATCCTCGCCAAGCCCTTCTGGCTATTCCGACCAGCGGCGGCGATCGCCTACACCCCGCGACTGTTGCAAGGACTCAACGGGGCCAAACACTTCGTTGGCAGCAATCCGCCCTATGGTGCGACGATAGCTGTTTACCTGCGGCAAGCACTGGACAGCCAGGCGTCGCTGCAGATAGCGGACCCGCTGGGCGAAATGGTCCACGAAACTCGTTTGCCTACTCAACCGGGAATACATTACCTGCACTGGAACCTCCGCCGTCCCGGTAAACCGGGCAAACCCGGAGTACCAGCGTTCGGGCCGCGTGTGTCGCCTGGCGATTACATCGTCCGCTTGCGCATCGCCGACACTACACTGACACAAAAACTTCGCATCGAACCGGACACGGGTAGCGAAATTTTCGGCCTGGCTGCCGGTGCCATCACGGAAGAAGACCACGACGAGACTACTCAGGACACGGCGGAGCGATAAGGAGCTGGCCATGCTTGCCTGGAGTGGACTCTGGTTGATGCTGCAATTGCCGCTGGCTTCCGAGCCGGCAGTTATCCCGCTCTGGCCGGACAAAGCTCCCGGAGCCGTCGGTGATAAACCCGAAGACCGACCGACGCTCACCGTGTACCTGCCGGCTAGAAACAAAGCTACGGGCACCGCGGTAATTGTGTGCCCTGGAGGTGGCTATGGTTTCCTGGCGGTCGGCCATGAGGGTCAAGAAGTCGCCGAATGGTTGAATGACCACGGCATGGCGGCGTTTGTGCTGCGTTACCGTATCGCGCCACGCTATCGCCATCCCGCACCGATGCAGGATGTGCAGCGGGCGATTCGGCTCGTCCGCAGTCGTGCCCGGGATTGGCAGATCGATCCCCAGCGAATCGGTGTCTGGGGCTTTTCCGCGGGAGGGCATCTGGCTGCGACCGCCGCTACGCATTTCGACCCGGGCAATCCGCAAAGTCCCGACCCGGTGGAGCGGGTCAGTTGCCGACCCGATTTCTGCATCCTCGCCTATCCCGTCATTTCCTTCGCCGAGCCGTTTACCCACAACGGTTCGCGCAACAACCTGCTCGGACCGAACCCCGATCCGAAATTGGTCGAATTCCTGTCCAACGAAAAACACGTTACGGCGCAAACCCCGCCGACTTTCCTGTTCCACACGACCGAGGATAAGGGCGTGCCACCGGAAAACAGCATCGTCTTCTACCTGGCGTTGCGGCGAGCGGGCGTCCCGGCGGAACTGCACATTTACGAAAAGGGCCCACATGGCGTCGGGCTGGCGAAAAAAGACCCAATCCTGCGCACCTGGCCCGATCGCCTCGCCGACTGGCTGCGCCAGCGCGGCCTGCTCTCGTCAGCAGCTAGAGAGAACCCGCAGTAAGGCGAGCGCTAAGTCGGTCTATCGCCTCGCCGCCATTCCTTGCGGAATCAGCCCACTCCCTGGCAAGCACACCGCGACGAAAGGGTTGGCCATGCAGAAGCTTCAATGCCTGACCTCCTTGGCGCTGTTGTTACTGGTAGGGGCGGTGCTGGCGGATTGGCCGCAGTGGTTGGGGCCGAATCGCAACGGCACAGCGCCCGATCGCGTTGCCGCCTGGCAGGAAGGATTGCCGGTATTGTGGCGGCAACCGCTCGGCGAGGGGCACAGCAGTCCCGTGATTGCTGCCGGACGGGTCTTTGTTCATGCCAAGGTGGCCGACCGCGAACAGGAGGAAGTGCTGGCCCTGCACCTGAAGACGGGAAAAGTGCTGTGGCGGCAAGAGTATGATCGGCCGGCGTTCCAGAACCCATTCGGTAACGGCCCACGCGCCACACCGCTGGTCAGTCCCGATGGCAAGCTGTTCACCCTGGGGGCATCAGGCGTGCTGTGTGCCTGGGACGCCGCATCAGGCAAGATGCTCTGGCGTAAAGAACTGCTGCGCGAATTCGGCGGCAAGAACCTGTTCTTCGGTATCTCCGCCTCGCCGCTGCTTGTGCCGAAAGGTGAGACACCACTGCTGGTCATCCTGCTCGGTGCTCCGAACGCCTCGCTGGTAGCGTTGCAGCCGGGCACTGGACAAACCGTCTGGAAAAGCGGCACCGATCCGGCCAGCTATTCCTCGCCGATCCTGGCGGAACTCGCGGGGCGACGCCTGATTCTCGCCCTGACCGCACGCCATCTCGCCGCCATTGATCCCGCCACGGGCGACTGGCTCGCCAGTTACCCCTTCGCCGATAAGCTGAACGAAACTGCAGTCACGCCGGTAGTGGCCGGCGACCGTGTCTTCATCAGCTCGATCACTGCTGGCGGGGTCCTGCTGCGCTTGCAAGAAAAGGATGGCAAACTGGCCTGGCAGGAACTGTGGAAGAACGGCGAACTCACATGCTATTTCTCCACGCCCATCCCGGTACAGGAGCATTTGTACTTGGTCACCGGCCATCTCTTGCCACCACTAGCGTCGTTGCGGTGTGTCGAGCTGGCTACGGGTAAGGTTACCTGGGCGCGGCAGGGAGCTGGCGAAATCGTCGGCAAATACCACGCCAGCCTGCTGCTAGCCCACGACAGGCTGCTCGTGCTGCAGGAAGATGGCACGCTGCTGCTGGTCGAGCCGAACGCGAAGACTTATGAGGAACTCGCCCGCGCCCGCATCTGCGGCAACACCTGGGCACCGCCGGCGCTTTCCGATAACCTGCTCGTTGTCCGCGACGAAAAAGAACTCCGCTGCATTCCGCTGCCCAAACCCTGAAAAGGAGTTGGCCGTGAGTACCCACCCTTTGCCTGTGCGCGGCCTGGAGAAGCTTCTCAGCCCGGCGCTAATGTTTTTCCGGGAGAAAATCGAAGCGAACCTGGCTCGGATGCTGGAAATTGCCGGTTCGCCCGATCGGCTCTGCCCGCATGTCAAGACGCATAAGTGTCCGGAGATCGTGAAGCTGACTCTGGCCCGGGGCATTCGCCAGCACAAATGCGCCACCTTGATGGAAGCCGTCATGCTCGCCGAGTCGGGAGCAGCCAGCGTGCTGATTGCGTATCCGATGGTCGGCCCCAATTGCGGCCGGCTGGCGGAGATCGTTCTTCGCTTCCCGAACACGCGGTTCAGCGTCATTGCCGATCATCCGACCGCTTTGGAATCCCTGTCGGCGGCGGCGACAGCGGCCGGCGTGCAGGTCGAGGTCCTGCTCGATCTCGACGTCGGGCAACATCGCACGGGTGTACCTTGCGGGGAAACGGCGGTGGCTTTGTATGAAAAACTGGAGCGGCTGCCGGGCATACGGCCCGGTGGTCTGCACGCTTACGATGGGCACAACCAGCAGCCCGACGTCGAAGAACGCCGTCGCGCGGTCGAGTCCATCGTTCGCGAGTTGACCGCTTTGCTGGAACAATTGCAGAAACGTCGTCTGCCCGTGCCACGGATTGTCGTCGGTGGCACGCCGACTTTCGCCTGCTGGGCCGCTCAGCATTTGCCGAATCTGCAATGCTCGCCCGGAACCTGCGTGTTGCACGACGCCAACTACGCCCGCAAGTTTCCCGAACTGGGATTCACCCCGGCCGCTTTCGTGTTGACGCGAGTAGTCAGCCGACCTAGCCCCGAGCGCATCACACTCGACCTGGGCTACAAGGCCATCTGTGCCGATCCTCCGGCCGGGCAGCGCTGCGTTTTCCCCGACTTGCCCGACGCCCGCCAGGTATTGCACAACGAGGAACATCTGGTGCTGGAAACGCCGCTGGCGTCGCGCTACCAGCCCGGCGACATGCTGCTGGCGATCCCTGCCCATGTGTGCCCGACCTGTGCTCTGCATGATTTTGCCTATGTGGTCGAAGGCGGGCGTATTGTCGGACGCTGGGAAATTCCTGGGCGTCGCCGTCTGGCGACTGTGCCCGAATAACGAAGACCAGCCGCCCGAGTTCGCGTATTGCTTGTGCGGAATTCTGCCAGCGGAACCGAGGTAGGCGTACACTTGCCGCTTCGGCCTCGGTGGCGGCGACTGAACGCCGTCCTGGCTGCCTGGCCTGGTCAGCAGACGCCTTCGCCGCGGCCAGCAGCACTCAGGAGCGACAGGCGCCAGCCCGCTGTGTTTCGATGCGTGAACGGCGCTGCGCTGCCGAGTTTGTCGGTCGCCGGAACCGAGCTGGCGCAATTTACTGCCTCCGGCCAGGGAAATGCTCTTTATCGCCGGTTGCGGGCGTGGTATAGTTGCCAGGGAAGCTTCCAATGCGATGGGTGCGATCCCGACACGCAGTCGCCCATCGGAACAAGCCCGCTGAATACAACCTCGCTGGTGGAGTAGGAAAATGTCCGCTGAGCTAAAAGGTTGCCGAGCTGGCCTACGACCAGCACACTGGCTCCAGGACGGTACGAGCGGTGGGCGTAAACCTGCCTTGGTCCGCCTGTGGATTACCAGCGTGGCGGCAATGCTCGCGGTGATAAGCGCCTGGCAGCCGCAACCGCTGTCAGGACAAAGTGCCCCGGCTTCCAGCGGGCAGGTGGACCTGCAGGTCTGGCTCGACCGCCTGCTGCAGTTCTGGCAACGCGAGGCCGCACGCACCCTCAAGCTCTACGCCCAGTTTGAAGCGACGCGGAAATTCAACAACTTCGGCGGCGTGGTCAAGAGTTATCAGGGACAGGCCAAATTCATGCGCTTGCCCGACAACGCTTACGGGCTATTCATCGAGCTAGTCGAGAAGGATCAGCCCCAGCGCTACGAACGCTACCTGTGCACCGGCACGCATTTTTACATATTCCGTCCAGAAGAGAAGACCGTGTATTTCCACACACTGCCGCCTCGCAAAGCCCATGAAGTGCCCGATCAGGGGCCGATGTCTTTCCTGTTCGGTATCAGCGCCGACGAAGCGAAAAAGCGTTACAAATTGCAGATTACTCAGCAGGACGAATGGTACACTTACGTGCAGATCGAGCCACTCTTCCCGAAGGATCAGGTGGATTTTCTCTACGCTCGGCTGGCCGTGCTCAATAAGCCGACCAGTGTCATCCCGCAATACTATCCGCGGCAGATTTACTGGGTCGAGCCGCAGAAAGTCGAAGTGAAATGGGATATTGTGCGGCTGTTGCAGAATGAAGCGGCGACCCCGGTGGAACGCCGCGATTTTGCCGCACCGCAAACGCCGCCCGGCTGGCAGCTCAAACCGATCCAGCAACCACCTGCCCAGAACCCACCTTCGGTGGTACGCCCGCAGCAGTGAGCAAAGGGGGAACACAGGCGGGACGCTGTTCGCCGTTCGCAATTTGCTTTGCCCATGTTTGCTTGGTGTTTTGGTGCCTTCGTGGTCAACATTCCCTGGCCAGGCCGCGGCCGAAGGAGCGCGATCCCTGGCCCCTGCGGCAACGGGGGAGGCAACGATTCGCCGTCGCATGCCGAGCTCTTTTTCTGCTCGCCGTAGCCGATCCTGCCGACTGTGCTTACAATAATTTACCCTTCGCAGTACTGCCACCTGGACGCTGCGCAAGTGGCCCCGCGCATCCGATAGGTAAGGAGAGCAACGATGTCGCTGGATAAGAGTCTGCGCCGCAAAGGCGGAATCGTGCGCTCGCGAAATGTTCTGACCCGTGCCGAACGCATCAAACAACTCATGCAGGCGGAACGCTGGCACGAGGGAATGAGTCCTTATGGTCTGCCGAAGGTCCGCGTCGTCAAGTTGAAGAAATCCAAACGTTCCGCCAAAGAAGAGAAGCCTGCGGCTGCCGCTTCCCCTACCGCTGCCGCTGGCCAAGCCACTCCTGCCAAAGAAGAGAAGAAGTAAACATGAGCCGGTTTTTGGATCGGGGAGCACCAGGCAGTATTTAGCCAGCGCTTTTGCATGCGGGAAAGGTAAACTGGCCCAGCCGACCTCCGCAATACAACCCCCAGCGAGTCGGAGCTACCTGATCCTTCTCGGGTATATTCCCCTGCCTGCTGAGAGCACATCACTACGATCTGGACGTTACGGTCAAGCATTTTTCTAAAGTCCGCTAACGCGGAGGTGTAAAAAGCCATGCGGCCGATGCCGACTGAAGATGGCCATGCCAATCTGTATCACGGACTGGCAAGCAGTCGGCTCTTTTGTTAGAATGGAGGCTAGTAGCGGTGGACAGTATTCTTCGGCTAACCAACTTTTCAAGTGGAGGGGGCGTACTATGTCGAACTACCGGAAGGCTTTCACGCTAATCGAACTGCTGGTGGTTATTGCGATAATCGGCCTGCTGATGGCTCTCCTGCTGCCAGCCATTCAGCGAGTCCGCGAAGCCAGCAACCGCATGCGCTGCCAAAATAATTTGAAACAAATTGGCATTGCCTTTCACAACTATCACAATGACTTCAACCTGTTGCCGCCGGGATTTTACGAGAACCTGGGCTGGAGCGTTTTCATCCTGCCTTACATAGAACAACAAGCGCTTTATCGGCAGTACAACATAGACCAGCTGCCGCGACAGCAACCTGGCATCGACAATAGCACCTACATTGATTACAACAGCAACCCTTATAACCAGATGGGGCTGGTCTTGATGCCGTTGTATCAATGTCCGAGTAGCCCAGTGAAGCGTTCTCAAGCCACTTTTGAAGCCGTGAGCGGACAACAGCCTTTCACTATTCATTACTACGGAAACCAGGGACCCAAAGGTACCAACCCCGTTTCCGGGGCAGCCTATCGAGTAACCAGCGGCAATCATGGCGGATTTGCACAGCAAGGCGTCATTGGCCGGGATTATCAGCTCAACATTTCCGAAATTATTGACGGCACTTCGAATACGCTCATGGTTGGGGAAATCTCGAAGAACTGGACGAACGGTTACCGGGCCTGGCAACGCGGTCGGCAAAGAAGCGACAATAATGCCTGTGCCAAAAACGTGGCCAATCCTATTAACTCGACCGGCTACAACGGCTCCAACAACTTCAACGATATCAGCTTCAGCAGCATGCACGTAGGCGGAACCAACTTTGTCATGGGAGACGTCAGTATCCGTTTTCTTCGCAGCACGGTGACCATGCAGGTTTATCTCAGCCTGGCGAGTCGGGATGGGGAAGAGCCTTTTTCCAATACCGACTGATTCTCAGCGCAAGATTGCCGAAAACTGCTTCGCCGCAGAAAGGGAGTGCATACTTATGGTGCCTGCGAAATGGATGACGGTGCTCATAATACTGACCGCCATTTGCCTGCTGCTTCCCGGTTGTACGAGCTATGCCGACCGCCAGGAACGTGGTAAAGGCAAATGCCCTTATCCGGAAATGGAAATCATGGAAAAGGAGTTGCAGGCGTTTGTGGCGCGCCCAGATACTCTGGAATACCTGGAGTGGACACGCACAGGGGAACGCGGTAAGGACGAGACCTTCACGATCATTTACCGGTTTGAAGGCGACCGCGGACAACCGGTCGTACGCCAGCAGAGTTTCCGCTTCCAGAATGGCCAGCTGGTAGAGAAAACAACTCCGACGGACCCAGCATAAGCAAAGGCCGAACGCCAACCAAGCGGGCGAGTTGGCGCCTTCGGGCTGGTATTGCGTGCTGACTAAGGTGCTCCGGATGGGCGATCAGGGGATGGTAATTTCGAGGATTTCCAGTCGGCGCAGGCCAGCAGGAACGCGGATCTCGGCTATTTCCCCGACCTTTTTTCCCAGTAAACCTTGCGCCAGCGGGCTGGTGACCAGGATTTTATTCTGGTCGTAGTCCTCTTCCCCCGGCCCGACGATATGCACGAAGTCTTCCTGGCCAGTGTCCACATTGCGGAACCGCACTCGGGCTCCAAAAACCACTTCGCCCTGGGGCAGGTCGTTCTTGTCCACGATATCAGCCCGCGCCAGTTTGTCCCGGAGGTCGTTGATCTTGGCCTGGAGGATGCCCTGGAGTTCGCGTGCGGCATGGTAATCCGCATTTTCCCGCAAATCGCCCAGAGCCCGCGCGGTGGCGATCCGTTGCCGCACTTCCGGCATCTGGACGTTTTCCAGATGGTCGAGCTCCGCACGAAGCTTTTCGTAGCCTTCGCGTGTCATCGGGATGCGATCCAGGCTCATGGTCATCCTCCGCCACGGCGGACGCGTTGCTCCGAAGCTTGTCGTGAGAGGGTACCTGCTCTGCTAAGCACAGCGAGCTTATCTCCGCCGCTCTCGGCGTCGCAGTACTAAAGACTCGACTATCCTTCGTCGGCGTCGCGCAGTACTATTATAGATCGCTCTGCGTGCGCACAAGTCCCTTCTGCCGGGGGCACGCCCCAGTGAAATGACACGAAAGCTAATCACAAAGGTACGATGACACCAGGAAGAACCGGGGGATTTTTGTTCGTGTCCTAGTGGTTGGGCTGATAACGTAGCAGGGATTTAGTCGAACAAGCGGCCAGCCTCGCTGCCGTCCTCCATGGAATGCGAGAGCGGCGGGCGTGAGCCCGCCGTGAGTCGGGAACCGCTCATGCCAGGACAATTCCGCGCGGATTCGCACACCGCCGTCGCGCGAAGCGTCAGGAGCGGCGAGCATCAGCCCGCCGTGGTTCGGGGAACGCACTTGCAACGGCACTTCCACAATTACTCGCGAGCCTGCCTACTGTGTACTGACGAACGCCGGTGCAATCACGGCAGCGAAACCACGGGGGGACTTACGCCCCCCGCTCTTGTTCGCGCACGTTCGCCCGCCGACGGAATTACGACTTTTGCGATCCACAAACGCAGACGTACCAGGAGCGGCGGGTGTCAGCCCGCCGTGGTTCGGGGAACCGCGCATGCAAGGGAAATCACAAATCGCAAGCCATCGCGGCTTCGTGCAGCCTCAGGAGCGGCTGGCGTCAGCCCGCCGTGAGTCGGGAACCGCATTGGCAGGAGAATGCGACTCTCGCCGGTGGACGAACCACGTCAGGAGCGGCGGGCGTGAGGCCGCCGTGGGACGGGAAACGCACTTGCAAGAACGCTTCCGCAAAGTCGCGGGAGACTGGCGGCGGCGTATCGGTGAACGCTGTTGCGTGTGCGTTCCTGCAACCACGGGGGGTTACGCAGCGGTAGGGCGTAGTCATGTATTATGTTGCAATCGCGTTCGTGTAACCACGGGGGGCTTACGTCCCCCGCTCTTGTTCGCGCACGTTCGCCCGCCGACGGAATTGCGACTTTTGCGATCCACAAACGCAGACGTACCAGGAGCGGCGGGTGTAAGCCCGCCGTGGCAGACGGGCAACGCACTTGTCGGGGCGCTACCGCCATTGTTCGGAAGACTGTCGCCGGTGCCTTGGCGGACGCCGTTGCAATCGCGGTAGCGAAACCACGGGGGGCTTACGCCCCCCGCTCTTGGCTGTACACGCGTTTGTGCATCGCGAAAGTCGCTTTTTCTCCGTCGAGCGAACGACGTGCATCAGGAGCGGCGGGCGTCAGCCGACCGCGATGTCGCAAAACATGCGCGTAAGGACGAACCGCGAATCCACGGGAGACTGCCGGCGGTGTGGCTTTGCCCGGTGCTTGGCGGATGCGGGGTGCGGTCCAGCCAGGCGATAAAACCACTCCTGGCCGTTCCGCTGCGGTTCTGTGTCCTGTCGGTTACGCCGCTGTCCACCTGCCGTGTGGAGTGCGGTTCGCAGCCACCCGGCTATAATGCCGCAGAGGTGAGTCTTCCCGGTTGCAGAGTCTGGCGATGCCGGTGCATGATTGGTCGCGGGTGGATGCAGGCGTGTATCACGATTTCCATAACGCCTGGATGATCATGCTGCGGAATGAGTTGAGCGGTGGGATTTTGCCACGGGGGTGTTATGCGTTGGTGGAACAGCACGCGGGGCGGTATGTGCCGAATCTGTTGACGCTGCATGCCCAACCGACCCGCCGTCGGCCGGGCCAGGCGAAGATGCCACCCCCAGCGGTGGCGGTGTGCGGACGGTAACCAGGACGCCCCCGCAGGTAGGCGAGGAACTCACTGCGCCAGTGTACCGGCGGTTACGGCGTACCCTAGCGATTCGCCATGCCAGCGGGCATCGGTTGGTGGCCGTAATTGAGATTACCTCTCCGGCGAACAAGGATCGGCCAGGAGCGGTGGCGGAACTGGTGCAGAAGGTGTTGGAGTTGCTGTGGCATGGGGTGCATGTGTTGCTGGTGGATGTGTGGAAACGGGGGCGGTACGACCGGGCGAGTTTACACCATCTGGTCTGGGCGAAGGTAGGCGGCGATGCGAAGCGTGTGGTGCCAGGGGGGTGGATGGTACTGGCGTCGTAGGTCGCGGATGAAACGATGCGTGCCTACGTGGAATGGGTGGGGATGGCAGAGGCGTTGCCAGAGGTGCCGGTGTTTTTGACGGGCGAGCATTACGTGCTGGTGCCGCTGGAGAAAAGTTACGAGCAGGCTTGGGCAGGCGTACCGGCATACTGGCAGGAGCAGTTACAGCCTCGCCGCAAAGAACGCCGGTAACGGGCACGGTCTTCCTTGCTCCGGACGCCTTTGGTTGAGGACCGGCGAACGGTCAGGTAATGCGATATTCCTGCTGGAGAGTCTCCGGTTGGAAATCCGCGGGGAGGTGACGATGGAGAAGTTGCAAGATCGCGTCGTGGACTTTGCCGTTGCTGGCGAGAACGTCGGGGCGGTGGATGGTGGTTTGCCCCGACCAGTTGGAAAGCCGTCCACCCGCTTCCTCGATAATGGGAACAAGGGCAGCGACATCCCAGGGACGCACACCGTAATCGAGCATTGCCTCGCCGGCTCCCTGGGCCACCATCACAAAGCCAAAACAGTCGCCGAAGCCTCGTTGCCGTTGCGTTCCCAGGCACAAAGCGATGAAAGCGTCGCGGCAAGGCCCGGCCAGAAACCAGCTGGCACCGGAATAAAAAAGCTGCCCCTGTTCGAGGCTAGCGATCTCGGAGACGTGAAGGCGTTGGCCATCGCGAAACGCCCCTTCACCACGCAAGGCGTGATAAACGTAGCTCAGCACCGGAAACGCAACGATCCCGGCGATCATCTCCCCGCGGTATTCCAGACCGATGAGCGTGCCCCAGAGCGGGATGCCCCGCAGAAAATTCCGCGTGCCGTCAATCGGGTCTACGATCCAGCGATAACCGCTCTCGCCAGACAGCTCGCCGAACTCTTCGCCCCAGAAGCCGTCGCGGGGGAATCGGCTCAGGAGCGATTCGCGTAGAGTGCGTTCCGCTTCCCGGTCAGCGATGGTCACCGGACTGAGATTGGCTTTCCACGCCACTTCGAGTTGGTGCGGCGAACCGGTTCCCGATATCCCTGGCCCGCTCGCCTCGAAATAGCGCAGGGCGATGCGCCCCGCTAATCGGGCTGCGTCTAGGGCAACTTCATAGCGCGTTCGCCAGTCCGCGTTCATCCACCATTCTCCGGTTCGATCGCTTCACCACTGGGTGTGCTTCGCTAAATTACCAGCCAAGCCGACCGACGCGCTAGCCCTGGCTTGCCGGCACTTGTTACCGGCACTAGCAGTGTAGCACGCAGTCGGGTTGATGTCCCTGACCCGAGGTGGCCATGAAAGAGAAAATCCTCGTCGGCTGGAGCGGTGGCAAAGACAGCAGCCTGACCCTCTGGCAACTCCAGCAGCAGGAAAGCTGGGAGATCGTGGCTTTGCTAAGCACGATCACAGAAGGTTACGAGCGACTGAGCATGCACGGCGTACGCGTGGAACTGATCCGCCAGCAAGCCGAGAGCCTCGGGCTGACACTCGCCGAATCACGCATTCCACCTAATGCTAGCAACGTTACTTATGAGGCAGCCCTGTTGCGGACCCTGGAACCATTCCTGCAACAGGGTGTTCGGAAGATGGCGTTCGGCGATTTGTTCCTGGCGGACATTCGCCACTACCGCGAGGACCTGCTAGCACGCTTCGGCATGGAGGCAGTGTTTCCGCTGTGGCAGCGCGACACAGCAGCTCTAAGCCGCGAGTTCCTCCGAGCCGGCTTCCGGGCCGTGGTCGTGTGCGTGGACCCGCGGCAAATAGCTGCGGAGTTCTGCGGTCGCGAATATGACGATCGCTTCCTGGCCGACTTACCTCCCAGCGCCGACCCGTGCGGTGAGCGAGGCGAATTTCATACTTTTGTGTACGCCGGCCCAATCTTCCGCCAACTGATTCCCATTCGCCGCGGTGCTCTTGTCCAGCGGGAAGGTTTCTATTTTTGCGACCTGGTGCCAGGATGATATTCATCCCTGAACTGGCACGGAATCAGACCTGGCGTCTGTTAACGGATGCCGTAAGGGGCAAACGCGCCTTCGTGCTAACCTTATCTCCATGTAAGCCTTTCCTGCCTACCAGATGCAGACCAGGAGCGGCGGGCGTGAGCCCGCCGTGTGATCGGGAACCGCGACTGCAACGGCACTTCCGCAATTACTCGCGAGACTGCCTACTGTGTACTGACGAACGCCGGTGCAATCACGGCAGCGAAACCACGGGGGGCTTACGTCCCCCGCTCTTGGCTGTACACACGTTCGCGCATCGCAAAAGTCGCTTTTTCACCGTCGTGCGAACGATGTGCACCAGGAGCAGCGGGTGCCAGCCCGCCGTGGTGCGGGAATCGCGCCTGGGAGGACAATCGGCACACATCCGCTCACGATCGTCGCACGCAGCGCCAAGAGCGGCGGGTGTCAGCCCGCCGTGGTTAGGGAAACGCACTTGCAACGCCGATACCGCACACGTTCGCGGACACTCGTCGCGTGCGAAAGCAGGAGCGGCGGGCGTGAGCCCGCCGTGGGTCGGGAACCGCACTTGCAAGAACGCTTCCGCAAAGTCGCGGGTGACTGCCGCCGGTGGCCGACGAACGTCGGTGCAATTACGTTTGTGAAACCACGGGGGCTTACGTCCCCCGCTCTTGTTCGCGCGTGCGAATGCGACGGTGCGGAATACGCATTTCGCCGCAGGGCGGTTCGTTTATAACTACGGCGGGATAACTCCCACAGCTCCTGTGTGCCGGAGTACGGACGATTGCCAGCGAAATTGCGAATTCTGCCACACACGAATAAAGGCGCGCAGGAGAGATAGCCAATGCCAGTCTGCGGGGAATGTCCGGCGACGAACCGCGAGGCCGTCTCTGGCCAGGTGGTACTGCGGTTGACTGGTTCGTGCCCCGGTCACCTGGATGGGCGCCCTTAGCTGCGGCAGTCGCGTTTGGAGTCGGGGGCGGGGCAAGGCTCGGGCTGGCCTTTGAAGAGTCGCCGCTCCAGATGGGGATGGTATTCCGTCCAGGCACGTTCCGGGAAGCGATCCTCGCGGAGTTCGCGGAGAATCATGTGCAGCCGCGAGTCGAAATGATCGAGCATGTGCACGGCCAGAGCCTCCGGCGTCATCGGCAGACACGGACTGCCGGAAGCCGGGTCGCCGTGATGGCTGACAATGATGTGTTTCAGCCGCAGTAACAGCTCCTGGGGAATCGGTTCGCCTAGCAGGGTTTCCACCTGCCGAGCCTTTTCGTTCAGTAACTCCACGCCGATGACCAGATGCCCGACGAGTTGGCCTTCGTCGCTGTAACCGAAATTGTGGGCGTAGGTCAGTTCGCGCACCTTGCCGAGATCGTGTAGGAAAATCCCAGCCAGAACCAGGTCGCGATCCACTCCCGGATAGACAGGGCGCTCCCCACCAAATAGCCGCTCGGCTGCCTCCAGCATGCTGACGACATGCTCCAGCAAACCGCCCAGATAGGCATGGTGAACGCGGACTCCGGCAGGTGCCTGGACGAACCCTTGCATCAGCGTTTCGTCCTGCAAGAAGAAATTGAGCAACGCCCTCAGATGGGGATTCTGAACCTGCAGCAATTCCCGTAACCGCTGCCACAACACGCCCACCTCCTGCTCGGATTGCGGCAGGAAATCGCGGGGATCGTAATGCTCGGAACCAACGGCCTGAATTTCGGTCAGGATTAACTGCATCGTGCCTTGAAATAGCTGTGCCCGGCCACGGATAAGAACGCATTCACCTTCGCGGAAAGACTGGAAGTGCTGGTCGGTGGCGTTCCACAACCGACCGATCATACTGCCAGAGCGGTCACGCAGCTCCACCTGCAAATATCGCCCTCCCTGGCGATTGGTACGCAGAGCCTTACTGGCAGCCAGATAGACATCCTCGACGGACTCGCCGTCTTGTAGTTGACGCAGCATGCGATGCGGCATGGAAAAACTCCTCGTCGCGTTGGCCGCCCACCGGGAGGCAGTTCGGCTTACAGCCAGCTGGCCGAGGGCCACTAGGGGCTGCACTTGCGTCAGCTATCCAGGCATCGTCTCGCTGCATTGTCGTTGGAGGCGCGATTGAGACATGCCTTCCGCCACACCAGCGACACCTCTGCAGACGTCCCCTCGCCGGGCAGACGACAGATCGGTCACAGGTCACGACTTGAGAGCCCAGCTGCCACTAGCCACGGCTCAGCCTGCAGAGGGTTTGCCGTTAGCTCGATTGTTGCCCGCTGTTGGCCGCTCATCCTCCGGCCTCACTTCCGCACCTGGCACAGTTGCTTTACCCTACTACCACAAGAGGGGAATCCCAAGTAGCACTTTTCCTTTCTGCTCACTTCGGCACTTGCCATGGTTGCCTACCGTGATACCCCATTGTACGGTCTGGCCGTCTAACTCACGCATCGCACAAGAGAATATCCGCACGCCGGCCACCCGGTGCGGTGTGCATACCGCGTCGAACCGGCTGCTCCGTCCACGATACTTTTACACCCGTTCACAGGTTGGCTGCGTTGGCGTCCTGGGCTGGCGTCCGTCTGGCCGCCCGTCCACGATAGCTTCGCACTCACTCGCACAGCGACAATTCGCCAGCATCAAACTTCCCCTCTCCCAAACGGGGGTCGAATCACCAGGAACTCCGGGCGTAAGCCCGCCGTGGATCGGGACACGCACTTGCAAGAACGGTTCTGCAAAGTCGCGGGAGACTGGCGGCGGCGTATCGGCGAACGCTGTTGCGTGTGGCCACGAATAACGCACGGGGGGCTTACGCCCCCCGCTCTTGTTTCGCGCGTTCGCTCGCCGACGGAATTGCGACTTTTGCGATGCACAATCGCACATCGAAAAAGAGCGGCGGGTGTAAGCTCGCCGTGGCTTGAGGAATCGCGTGGCCGGCACGATTACGCACACATTCGGACACAGTCGTCGCACGCAGGTGGGAGGAGCGGTGGGCGTCAGCCCGCCGTGGGTCGGGAACCGCGCCTGCAACGGCACTTCCGCAATTACTCGCGAGACTGCCTACTGTGTACTGACGAACGCCGGTGCAATCACGGCAGCGAA
>ERZ511473.747-NODE-747-length-41634-cov-4.204514_pt1 | contig 41634 bp, 48 predicted proteins | sample MGYA00374947_ERZ511473 | MGnify/ENA primary metagenome ERZ511473 (study PRJEB26303, sample SAMN06343854) | sediment metagenome | isolation source: hot spring sediment | place: Canada: British Columbia | collected 2012-09-26 ... | reverse complement strand
TCAGAAGATAGCCCGCGCTCTCCGGGTACCCCAACAGCCCCTGGGCCAGGACCGGACCGGTAAGCAGGACCGCGACCCAGACCACGCCAGCCAGGGCAACCTGGCACCACAGCCAGGTCCCGAAGAGGTCACGCTGGTCTTTCACCTGGGCGGTCAGGGTGTAGTAGGCGACGGCCCCTTCCAGGCCCAGGCTGAGAAGGATCGAGCCGAGCAGAACCGTGGTTGCGATAAGATCGACCAGGCCGTATTCACGGGGTTCCAGAACACGCGCGATGACGAGCAGAAGCAAAGCGCTCACTGCCCGACTGGCTGCCAGCCCCAGACCGTAGACCAGCGTATCGCGGGCCAGCGCCAGCCCCCCGAGACGCATCCCCCAGCTCACGGGCCTGCTCCCGTCTCTGACCCGATCTCCGACCGGACCGGCGCTCGCCAGGGCTCACACGGCTGGGCGGTCCCGGTGTAGATTGCCAGCAGGGCCTGCCCCAGACGGACTGGATGATAGACGCGCTCGATATAGGCGCGTCCGGCCAGACCCAGCGCCTGGCAGCGCACTGGATCCTGTACAAGGCTGGCCAGCGTTTCCTTTAACGTCTCAGGGGTGGCCCGGACGATGGGCAGGTCGGCCGTCTCCGGGATCAACCGCGCCCAGCGGTCGTCGAGATAGCAGATAACTGGCCGACCCACGGCCATTGCTTCGAGAGCGAGGACCCCGAACCATCCGACCAGCAGCTGATCGACCACAATGTGGCAGGCCGCCAGAAGACGGCGGACAACAATGTTCTCCAGGCCTTCCAGGAGTTGCAATCTGACAGGAAGCCCTTCGCGCTGCAGGTCGGCGATCGCCTGGAGAACATAATGTGTTCCCTTGACTGCACGCCGGCTGGGAGCGTGAGCCACTACCATGGGGCCGCCCCCCGTCGGCCAGGGAGCCGGTGGCGGCAAGGCAACCCCGAGCGGCAGGTGATAATACGGTCGGGTCAGCAGGTAGGCGAATTCCGGGTGGCAGATAAGCGCGTCAGCGTGGCGCTCCCAGTAGCGGGCGAGACGGGCTTTGTCGGCATCGGGAGGGCAGCCCCCCGGGCAGTGCTGGCAGACATTGACTGCCCGGAGAGGGTCACGCTGGACGATCCGGCGGGGTCGGAGTTCGCAGCCGTGGAACTGCATGATAATTTTCTTGCCAGCAGCCCGTAGGAGCGGCGCGTCCAGTCCCCCCGGCAGCAGAGACCGTCCGCCGTGGAAGTGAAAGAGATGAAAGGTGCGCAGAGCCCAGGGCAGGAGTAGGGTTAACTGAAGGTTTCGGCGATAGCGTCCGCCCCGTAAGGAGATGTCGGCCGGGTAGCCAAATGGGTGATGGAAGGTCACCGCCAGCGCCTTGACGCCGGTCGACCGGAGGGCCTCTCGATATCCCCAGACAACACCCGCGTACTCGATGGGCCCCAGGAAGACGCGAAGCGCCGTCACGCCTGTCCTCCAAAGGCTGGAGAAACCAGCGCCCGTTGCTCCGCGTAGACTGCCATCAGGCGCCGCGCCAGGACCGTGTAACTGAGTTCAGCCGCTGCCCAGGCAGCGGTCTGGGACCGGACGGCCGCCAGGCGCTCGGGCTGGCTGACGAGCGCGAGCACCGTCTGAACTAGCGCCGCCTGGTCATCAGGGGGAAAGGTCGTGACCCCAGGACATACGGTCAGATCCTGCAGCGTCCGCCCATGGGGGACAACGACGGGGAGACCACAGCCGAGCGCTTCGCGAATGGTGATCGAAGGAAGCTGCGGCCAGATCCCAAGGTCGGCGGCGTTGTACCAGCCGGCAAGAGTCTTCGGCGGCAGGAACGGTTGAAAATACACGGCTCCCTGCAGAGCGGCCGCCCGACTCTGTCGTTGCAGCTCGGCCAGGTCATCGTCGTCACCCGAACCAATGATCAGCAGACGAACGTCATGCCCCCGGGCCCGCGCCGTCGCTACCACTTCGAGGAGCCAGTCCACCCGCTTGCTCCGTTCAAGCCGCCCGGCGAAGACCAGGAGAACCGTAGCAGGGTCCAGCCGCAGCGCCGCCCGTCCGGCCGCCCGCTCGAGCGGATCCGGGTGGAAGAGACGTGTATCGACACCCAGGGGCAGCGTATAGAGGCGCTCCGCCGGGACCCCGAACGTCTGCTGGACCAGTCGGGCGACCTCACTGGCGCAGGTGAGGATGCCGGTGGCCTGGTGGAAGGCCAGATGGTACAGCCAGCGTCGCACCAGCCAGAAGTCGAGCCGCGCCAGCGGATTGCGCGGATTGTACAGTTGCCAGTCGTGCATCTCCACGAACGCCGGCACGCCGGGTGGCCGGCTGAGCAGCGCCAGGACCGGCGTCCCCTGACGGGGAGCCCAGCAGTGAAGAACATCCGGCTGAAGCGCGTGAAGTCGTTCTCTCAGTCCCCGAACGATAATACAATCACGGTACTCAAAGAGCGTGGGCAGCCGGTGGACCGTTACGCCGTCCACCGTCTGGACACCCGGTGAACGGCGACGCCCCTCTGGCGCTCCCCGCGCCCGCAGAGTGGCCGCCAGCCCAGGCAACCGCCTCAACCGGTCCGAGGTGAGAATCGCCACGCTGCAGCCTAATCGCGCCTGCTCGGTGGCCAGATAGTATTCCTCATAGCCCAGTTCTGGCTGGAAATAGCCGATAACGTGGACGATGCGCACACTCACCTCTCGGTGGTACGGGTTCGCGGTCCCAGACGCCGCAGAACACGGGTGAACGAACCAGCGGCTGACGGCCTGTCCGTCGAGCGATGGCCGTTGCCCTGAGTCGGGTCGTCGGGGGCGTAGTAGCGATAGGAGTAGTAGGCGTAGTAACCGCTTTGCGGATCGCGGACTTTATTAAGAACAACGCCGAGGATCGACGCGCCGGCCTGCTCGAGCAGGGTGCGGGCCTGTCCCAGAGCCGGCGGACGCGTGCGAGCGGCCTCGACGACGAGGACCACACCGTCGGCTTTCGAGGCCAGGATTACCCCGTCGGCGACCGGTAGAAGCGGTGGACTATCCAGCAGGACGATGTCGGCCACGGTTGTCAGACGCTCCAGGACCGCGTCCATCCGCCGTGACTGGAGAAGTTCAGAGGGATTGGGGGGAACAGGACCGGCGGGCAGAATAGACAGACCGGGGATGTCGGTCTCCACCAGCGAGTCCAGAACCCGATCCGGGTCGTCAATGAGCGCGCTGGTCAGCCCCCGCTGGGCTTCCCGGTCGAAGAGAGTGTGGAGAGAGGGCCGGCGGAGGTCGGAGTCGACCGCCACGACACGCCGGCCGGCCTGGGCGAAAGCACAGGCGAGGTTGGCCAGAGTCGTCGTCTTCCCCTCGGAGGGGTGGCTGCTGGTCACCAGCAGCGTGCGGAGAGGCCGTTCGAGGGCCGCAAACTGAATGTTTGTTCGTAACAGGCGGTAGGTCTCGGCGGCCGGCGAACGGGGGTTTTCCACGACCGGCAGCGGGGCCTCGGCTGAGCGGCGCTGCCAGACCACTCCCAGGGTATGCAGTCGGACGGTCCGCTGGACATCCTCGGGACTTTTGACGGTGTCGTCGAGATATTCCAGCAGGAGCACCAGGGCGACCCCAATAAGCAGGCCAACCAGGCCGGCCACCAGCAGATTCACCGCCAGACGGGGCTTCACAGGGGCCAGCGGGGTCACAGCCGGTTCGACGATGATCAGGGTGGTCAGGCCACGGGCTTCAGCCTGGCGCAGGTCCTCCTGGCTCTTAAGCAAACTGGCGTAGACCGTTTGCTGCTGGGTGAGGAGCGTCCGCAGCCGCTGGAGTTCTGCCTCACGCTCCGTCCCGCTGCGGCCGCTCTCGCGCACCAGGGCGTCGATGCGCGCCGAGGAGCTGCGCATCTCCTCTTCAAGGGCGCTGATCTGAGCGCTCAGGCGCTGACGAGAGGCCTCGTACTGGCTGCTCTGCAGGTCCCGGTAGCGCTGGATGAAAATCTCCGCTGTCCTGTTTGCGATGGCCCGGGCCAGGTGCGGGTCTGGGTGCTCCACCGTGATCAGGATGAACTGCGTATCGCGGATGACCTTGACATCGTAGGCGGTGGCCAATCGTTCCGGCGAGATCGCCAGATCGAGGTCCTGGATCACCTGCTCCAGAATGGGACGCTTGGTCAGCCATTCGGCGAAGGTTCGGGTCAGCCGCTCGCTGGTCAGGATATCGGTGTAGCCCACCACGCCGGGGGCGCTGGCCTGGTTGACCAGCAGCGTCGTCGAGGCCTGGTAGATCGGCGGCAGCGTGCGGGTCACAATGTAACTGGCGATCAGCCCGACGACGATGCCCAGACCGATAACCCATCCACGCCGCAGCAGTACTGCGAGAACGTCGCGAAGTTCCATACTATGTTCCCTCGGAAGCAGGCTGGTCGTTTGCCGGGTGGACGGAGGGTTCGAAAGAGCGCTCCGGCCTGCTCTCGACCGGCAGGCGGCCGATCCCCACATAGCGGAGACCGGTGCCGGTCAGCCGCTGGGGATCGAGATGGTTGCGGCCATCGAGCAGGACCCGACAGCCGGTGAACACCCGCCAGTCGAGATCGAGATACTCGGCGTGCCAGCACTGAACGACCACCGCGTCGACCAGCGGGGGTGGATCGAGATCGACCGGGATCGCCCCGCTCGCTTCGACCTCCTGCGCGGTCAGCAACGGGTCGTGGGCCAGAACCATGGCACCGGCCGCCCGCAGACGACCGATGAGCGGCCAGGCGCACGAGTTGGCCGTCTCCCGAACACCGGGACGGTAGGTCAGCCCCAGAACCAGCACCCGTTGCCCCGCCAGCCCTCCCAGCGTCTGGTTCAGGAGCGCCAGGCCGTAGTCAACCATCCGGTCGTTGACCCGGCGCGCCTGTGGCACCAGCGTGAAAAGATCCGGGGTGTCGTGGAGGAGAAAATACGGATAGACCGGGATGCAGTGACCGCCGACGCCCAGACCCGGCTGATGGATGTGGCTGTAGGGCTGAGAGTTGGCAGCCCGGATGGCCTCCTGCACATCCAGCCCGCGCTGGCCGGCGTAGCAGGCGAACTCGTTGGCCAGGGCGATATTGACATCGCGATAGGTCGTCTCGATCAGTTTGGCGAACTCGGCGACCTCCAGACTCGAGAGAGACCAGACCGGGGCCGGGAGCGCCCGCCGATAGAAGGCGACGGCGCGGTCCGCACAGACCGGGGTCAGCCCGCCGACCAGTTTGGGGTAGCGGGCCAGGTCGGCGAAGACCCGTCCGCTCATCACGCGCTCCGGGCTGTAGGCCAGGGCGAAGTCCTGACCGGGGCGCAGCCCCGAGGTCGCCGCCAGTCGGGGGGCGCAGCGCTCCCGCGTCGTGCCGACCGGCACCGTGGTTTCGTAGACGACCAGCGTCCCCGGGCGAAGACCCGCGCCCACCGCTAGGGTGGCGCGGTCGAGAGCGGTGAAGTCTGGCCGGCGGGCGGCGTCCAGTCCAAGGGGGACGATCACGATGACCACCCCGCTTGTACTCACCGCCCTGGCGATATCGGTGGTGGCCCGCAGACGCCCGGCGGCCACCGCGCTCTCGACCGCCGTGGCCAGATCCGGCTCGCCCGCGAGTGGCGTTCGACCGCGGTTGACCAGCTCGACCACCGCCGGATTGATGTCGCCGCCGACGACGGGTAAGCCGCGCCAGGCCAGATAGGCCGCCAGCGGCAGGCCGATCTTCCCCAGACCGACCACGCAGACCTGTTCCATCGGGGAGGGCTCCTTCACGCGTCGTGGACTGCCGACAGCTCAACCGGCTGCAGCACCTCGGCCACTCCCTCCCGCAGAACGGCCACGATGCGCTCCCGGTCGTCCGGGGTGAGGGCGGGGTGAACGGGGAGCGAGAGAACACACTGACTGGCCTGTTCGGCCACGGGCAGAGACTGGCCGTAGCCGCGTTCCCGATAGGGCGGCTGCTGATGGATCGGCACCGGGTAGTAGACACCGGTGCCGACGCCCCGCCGGGCCAGGGCTGCCGCCAGGGCGTCCCGCCGCGTCGGCACCCGGATCGTGTACTGGTGGAAGACATGAGTTCGGTCGGGACGGACCGCTGGGGGCATCAGCGGAGCAGGAAGATGGGCGGTGAGATAGGCTGCGTTCGCCTGCCGGCGCTGGGTGAACTCGGCCAGTCGGCGCAGCTGGACCCGGCCGATAGCGGCCTGCAGGTCGGTCAGACGGAAATTGAAGCCCACGATCTCGTGGTGGTAGCGCTGGCGCATGCCGTGGGCCCGGAGCAGCCGGACCCGCTCGGCGATATGCGGGTCGTTGGTGGTCACCATGCCCCCCTCGCCGGTGGTCATGTTCTTGGTCGGATAGAACGAGAAGCAGCCGGTCCCGAAACTGCCCACCGGCTGGCCCCGGTAGAGCGCCCCGTGAGCCTGACAGCAATCCTCGATCAGCGCCAGCCGGTGGCGACGGGCCAGGGCGACCAGTTCGGCCAGGTCGGCCGGCTGACCGAAGAGGTGAACCGGCAGGATCGCCTGGGTGCGCGGCGTGAGGGCGGCCGCCACCTGGCGCGGGTCGAGCGTGAAGGTATCGGGCTGAATGTCCACGAAAACCGGCCGGGCCCCGGTGGCCAGGATGCTGTTGGCGGTGGCGATGAAACTGAAAGGCGTGGTGATCACCTCGTCGCCCGGCCCGATCCCGTGGGCCAGCAGAGCCAGGTAGAGGGCGGCGGTGCCGGAGGAGGTGGCGATGGCGTAGCGCACCCCGCAGAGGGCAGCGAACTCCTCTTCAAAGGCCGCGACCACGGCTCCCTGGGTCAGCTGGCCCGAGTCCAGAACCGCCAGGACCGCCGCTTTCTCCTCGGGGCCGATGAGCGGTCGCGCGATCGGAATCATCGCTCGCTCCTTCACCGCGTCATAGGGAGGACGGTTGGGGAAATCGCCGACCCGGTCTGAGCCGCCGCCACCAGCGCCCGGGCGAGGTCCAGGGCGACGAGGGCGTCGGCCGGGCTGACCGGCGGGGGGAGACTCTCCCGGACCGCCCGACAGAACGCCTCCAGCTCCACCTGCAGCGGTTCGCGCGGCTCCAGATGAAAGCGGATACTGTTGCCGGCGCTGATCTGCGCAGGCCGGTGGCCGTTGGGGACCAGCCGGGCGTGCTCGTTTTCGTAGAACACGAGCTCCTGTCGGAGCAGGTCGACGTGGAACATCCCCCGTTCGCCGGTCAGGATGATCTCGCGGACCTTGGTCGGCGTGAGCCAGTTGACCTCCAGGAGGCCGATGGCTCCGTCGGTCAGGCGCAGCAGGCCGACCAGCAGGTCCTCGTACTGGGTATGGATATGCTGGGCGGTCTCGGCCAGGAGGTGCACCACCTCCTGGCCGGTGAGGAAGCGGATGAGGTCGAGATCGTGGGTCGCCAGGTCGACCACCACCCCGACGTCGCGAATCCGCGCCGGGAAGGGCCCCAGCCGGCGGGCGTGAACCTGGTAGAGCCGTCCCAGCATCCGCTCCTGCAGGTGGCGCTGAAGCAGCTGAACCGCCGGGTTGAAGCGCTCGATATGCCCGACGGTGAGAAGACGCCCGGCCTGCCGGGCGGCCGCGATCATCGCCTCGGCTTCGGCGCGGGTGGCCGCGATCGGCTTCTCGACCAGCACATGGGCTCCGGCCGCCAGGGCGGCCAGGGTCACCGGGGCGTGCAGCCGGGTAGGGGTGGCCACCACCACCGCCTCCACCCGCTCGCGGTCCAGCAGCTCGCCGTAGTCGGCGTAGAGACGAGCCGGGGTGAGGGCGGCGACGGCGGCCCGTCGCTCCGGGTCGGGGTCGGCGATGGCGACCACCATCACGTCGGCGAGACCGCTGAGCACACGGAGGTGGTGCCGTCCCATCGTCCCCACTCCGATCAGCCCCAGGCGCAACCGGTCGGTCATGGCCATCCTCTCCACAGACGCGCACTCTGGTGCATTGAGAGAAGTATCAGAACGGCCGTGGACCGTCTGTGAAATCAGCCACACGGTCGGCCCGGTGCGCTTGACAGAGCCCCCCCTGAGACCCTACCCTTGGGAAAGAAACCGCGGAGAGTGGACGATGCGCGTTGTGGTCTATACGCAGCCCGGCTGACTGTTCTGCCGGCGGGTGAAGGAGTTCCTTCACCAGAAACAGATCCCCTTTGAAGAGCGCGATGTGACGCGCGATCCCGAGGCCCTGGCCGAACTGGAGGCCATGGGCGTCTTCACCACCCCGGTGACGGTCGTCGATGGCACCGTCGTCATCGGCTTCGACCGGGCGCGTCTCGAGGTGGTGCTCGAACAGCGGCTGGCGGAGGAGAAAGGTGGACCTGAAAGAGCGTCTGAATCAGGACCTGAAGGAGGCGATGCGCGCTCGTGATCGCCTGCGGGCCGACACCCTGCGCCTGGCCCTGACGGCGATCCGGCGGGCGGAGGTCGCCCGCACCGACCCCCGTCATCCCCAGCACGGTCAGCCGTTGACCGAGGCCGACCTGCTCGCGCTCCTGGAAAAAGAGGTCAAAAGCCGCGAGGAGGCGGTCGCTCTCTACCGTCAGGGCGGGCGCGAGGACCTGGCCGCCAAAGAAGAGGCAGAGATCGCGATCCTGCGCCAGTACCTGCCACGGCCGCTGACCCGTGAGGAGATCGCCGCCGAGGTGGCCAGAATCATCGCCGAGGTCGGCCACGACTTCCGGGCGGTCATGCCCCGGGCGGCCCAGGCCCTGAAGGGACGGGCCGAGGGCCGGGTCATCCAGGAAGTGGTCCGCGAACTGGTCGGCCGGGCGGAACGGGCCGGCTGAGCCGACATGTCGGCCGGCGACCCGATCTGGTATCCTTCACGGTGAGACCCCGCCCGTTCCGGGCGACCTGATGTCCGAAAGGAGCAGCCCGTGCGCTCATCAGAGCAGCAGCCGGCGCGGCCACGGGTGCCACCGGGTCAGGTGGTGACGAGCAAGTGGCCGGTTCTGCACTACGGCCTGGTCCCGACCGTCGACCTGGCCCGCTGGCAGTTCCGCCTCTTCGGACTGGTTGAGGAGCCGCGGACCCTCACCTACTCCGAGATCCGGGCCCTGCCGGCGGTCACCGTCACCTGCGACGTCCACTGCGTGACCGGCTGGAGCCGGCTGGACCTTGTGTTCGAAGGGGTGCGGGTGCGCGACCTGCTGGCGCTGGTCCGGCTGAAGCCCGAAGCCCGCTTCGTACTGGTGCACGCCGAGTATGGCTTCACCACCAACCTGGCCCTGGACGATCTCCTCCAGGAGAATGTGCTCCTGGCCTACCGGGCCAACGGCCAGGAGCTGACTCCCGAGCACGGCTGGCCGCTCCGGCTGGTGGTCCCCCATCTCTACTTCTGGAAGAGCGCGAAATGGGTGCGGGGCTTCGAGTTCCTGGCCGAGAACCGCCCTGGCTTCTGGGAGCGCCACGGCTACCATCTGCGCGGCGACCCCTGGCGCGAGGAGCGCTACGCCGAGGATTTTTAACCGGCATCCCCTCCTGGCCCTTCAGAATACACGCCGTCCGCCGATAATTTTTACGGGGCTCTAATGCCGGCCCGTAACAGCGAGCGGCGTCGCCGCGTTCTCCCTGAGATGGAGGGCCGGCGGCCCCACAGCGAGCAACGACCGAGGGACGGCGAGGCATGGGAGGGGATGTGCACAGTCCGGCCCCAGCAGAGCCACGGGCGTTCAAAAGCCTGGTCTACGAGGCGATGCGCCGCACGGTCCAGGCCCAGCGCGAAGCGCTTCTGCGCGACGATCTGGACGAATTCTACCGCCTGCTTGAGGAGCGGGAGAAACTCCTGGCGACGATGACCCACGTGGTCGCGGAGCCCGCCGCTGCACCGCTCAGCCCGACGGAGCGTCTGGCTCTGGCCGGCATCGTCCAGGAGATTCTCCGGCTCGATCAGGAAAACGAGGCGCTTCTGCGGGAGAAGATCGCCACCGCCCAGCAGGAACTGGTCCAGATCGCCAGCGGCCGTCAGGCGCTCCAGCGCTACCGGCAGACCGTCTCCGCCCCTGGCGGGGCGATCATCGACCAGAGTTCCTGACGGGCACCCGGTCGGTCAGATCTCGGGCTCGACGTTGAGCAGCCCCTTGCGCAGGGCGTAGCGGATAAGTTCCGAGCGGTGGCTGATCTTGAGTTTCTCCATGATGCGCTGACGGTAGGTGTCAACCGTCTTGGCGCTGATGACCAGCCGCTCGGCGATCTCCTGGGCGCTGTAGCCCTCGGCCGTCAGCTTGAGAACCTCTTTCTCACGCTCGGTCAGCCGGTTGAAGGCGTCGTCCGGGCCGGCGCTCACCTTCCGCTGGTAGTCCTCGAGAAGGAGTTTGGCCGCCGACGGGTACAGATAGGCATCGCCGCGCGAGACGGTGCGAATGGCCTCGATGAGCTCGGTGTCGGCAGCCCGCTTGAGCACGTAGCCCGATCCCCCCGCCTGCAGCACCGGCAGCAGGTACTGCTCCTCGGCGTGGACCGTCAGGACCAGGATCCGGCTGGGCAGCCCCCGGGCCTTGATCTGGCGCATCGCCTCCAGACCGCTCATCCCGGGCATTCCCAGGTCCATGACGATGACGTCGGGCCGGAGTTCCTCAGCCTTCTGGACCGCCTCCTGACCGTCGCCGGCCTCGCCGACCACCTCCATATCCGGCTCGGCGTTCAACAGCGCGCGCAGGCCAGCCCGCAGCACGGCGTGGTCATCAGCCAGCAGGATACGGATTTTGCGTCCGGACACCGCTCTCACCTCCCATCGGCCAGCGACCATCCGGCCAGCGGCACCTCGGCCACCACCCGTGTCCCCCGCCCCGGCTGCGACTCGATCCGCAACCGCCCGCCGACCAGCCCCACCCGCTCCTGCATGCCGAAAAGCCCCAGACCCCGCTCGCGCGCCTGCATGGCCGCCGCCACGTCGAACCCCTGACCGTTGTCGACCACCGTCAGGATCACCCGGTCGACCTCGAAAGAGAGCCCCACCTGGACCTGGCTGGCCTGCGCGTGCTTGGCGATATTGGTCAGCGCCTCCTGGGCCACGCGGTAGAGGACCAGTTCGGCCTGGGGGCTCAGCCGCTCGGGGTCACCCGCCACCTGGAACGCGACGGTCAGCCCAAAGCGCTCCTGGTACTCGCGGATGTACCACTCCAGCGCCGGCACCAGCCCGAGGTGGTCCAGGGTGGTCGGCCGCAGCTCCAGCGCCAGTTTCCGCACGTCCTCGATGGTCCGGGCGGTCAGCTCGCGCAGGTCACGGGTGCGCCGCCGGATCTCGGCCAGGTCCTGGGCGGCCTCGATCAGGCGCAGGTGGATGAGCAGCGTCGTCAGCGCCTGAGCCGTCTGATCGTGCAACTCACGGGCGATCCGTTTGCGCTCTTCCTCCTGGGCGTTGATGACCTGCGACGACAGCGACTGCAGCTGCTGGCGATAGGTGCTGAGGGCGTCGAGCATCGCGTTCATCGTCTCGCGCAGCCGCTCGATCCGGGGGTCGGTGAAAAGGACGGGGGGCACGCGCGCCGCCAGATTGCCGCGCCGGACCTCTTCGGCGGTCCGTTCCAGAACCGTCAGGGGCGAGAAGGCGGCCTTGAGCACCACGATGTTGACCCCGAGGCTCAGAACCGTGCCCACCAGGGCGAAGAGCGCCACCAGTTCGGCCGGGGTCAGCCACGGCCAGTGCTGGACGGAAAAGACGGTCAACCAGGTGCCGGCCACCGCCCCCAGGACGACGACGGCGCAGTTGCCGATAAGGACCTTGTAGAAAAGGGGCAGCGAGAGGGCGAGCCGCGCCGCCCGCCGGAGCAGATGGGCCGGGTCCGGCGGGGCTCCCGGCCGTCGCGGCTGCGCCTCGGCCATCATCGTCGGGGCGCGCTCGATCATCGCTCCTTCTCACCCTCCGCCAGCGCCGGCCAGAGGTGGGCCCGCAGACGCTCGGTCGCAAAGGTCAGCCCCAGTCCCGGCCCTTCGGGCAGCGGGAGCCGGCCGGCCACCGGCCGCCAGGGGGCGGTGAGCAGCCCGTCCCCGATCGGGTTGGGGGCGGTCGGGTACTCCAGCATCAGGAAATGGGGGCTGGCCGCCGCCAGCTGGGCCGCCGCAGCCAGGTGCACCGGGCTCCCCATACTCACGTGGGCGGCCCAGCGAACGTTGTAGAGGCTGGCAATGGTGGCCAGGCGCCGTCCCTCGGTGATCCCCCCGGCCCGGCAGACGTCGGGCAGCAGAATATCGGCCGCCCCCTGGGCCAGCCGCGCGTGGACCTGCCAGCGCGTGCAGTCGGTCTCGCCAACCGCCACCGGCAGGTCGAGGGTCCTCCAGCCAGCCGACGCCCAGCGCCTCAAGGCGCCGCCCCACCCGCACGGCCTGATCGAGGCTGTAAACCCCATGGGCATCGACCAGAAGGTCGGCCTGCCCCTGCAGGGCTGTGGCCAGGGCGGCGATCCCCTCCAGATCGCTGTCAAGATCACCTCGCCCGATGGAGGCCTTGATCGCGGTGAAACCCGCGGCCGCCAGCGCGCGGGCCGCCGCCACCCGCTCGGCCACCGTGCTTCCCGGGACGCCCGAGGCGTAGACCGGGAGCATTGTCTGAAACGGACCACCCAGCAGACGGTAGACCGGTTGGCCGAGCATCTTGCCGGCCAGGTCCCAGAGGGCGATGTCCACCCCGGCGATGGCCTCAAGCTGGTAGCCGGCGATATGTCCTCGGAGCCGCATGCTGCCGTACATCCGCTCCCAATGGTACTCGATGGCCAGGGCCTCGTGGCCGACGAGCAGCGGGGCCAGGACCTCGGTGATCACGGTGCGGGTCACCTGGGGGCCGAGCGGGGCGTGGGCCTCGCCCCAACCGACGGTGCCATCCTCGGCCACCACCCGCACCAGGCAGGTCTGGGCCCGGGACGGATAGACACACAGGGCCAGAGGATTGGGCCGATGGAGCGGCCGGTCGGACGGGGACGGTCCGACCGGGTTCAGGCCCACCCCGGTGACATAATCCAGCGCTCCGCTCAGAATGTACGCCTCGACCCGCGCGATCCGTGGCATGGGACGGCTCGTGCTGTCCGTTCCGGTACAGGGTTCGCTGTGATTGTAGCGAATGACGCCGCCTCCCCACAACTGCCGTTCGACCACGCTTGACGGCGCTCCCACCGCCCGCGATAATCAGCGGTGGGCGAGCGTCAGCATTCCTGCAGGCCCGAGGCTTGGTTGAAGGAGGTGGTTCCATGGCCTCAGACCGTCCCGTCCTGCCGCCGGACGCTGAACACGCCGAGGACGAGGGGGCCGGCGTGCCCGCTGAGGTCTATCCCTATTCCGCCGGCGTGATCGGCGGTCTCCTGGGAGGTCTGGCGATGGCGCTGGTCGCGGTGGTGACCGGGATCGTCATCGGCCGGGGGCCATGGTACCCGTTGAACCTGGTGGCGGCGACGGTCCTGCGCGGGCTCCAAACGGCCTCCGTCGAAGCGCTGAGCGCCTTCTCCCCCGAGGCGCTGCTGGTGGGGCTGGTGCTCCACCTGCTGCTCTCCGGTGGGATCGGCTTTCTCTTCGCCGTCCTGTTGCCGACGCTGCCGGGACCGCCGTGGATCTGGAGCCTCAGCCTGGGGCCGGCTCTCTGGGTGATCGCCCAGTTCGTGGTGCTGCCGGTGGTGAACCCGGTGATGAGCCTGGGTCTTTATCCCCCATCGTTCTTTATCGCCCATCTGGTCTACGGGCTGGTGCTGGGGGCCTGGGTCCAGCGCGCCGGGAAGGTCCCGGCCGGGACCTGAGAGGAGCACGGCCGTCGACAACCCGGGGCCGATGGTCCACTTCCACTATCACCGGGCGCTCCGCGACATACCCCACCTGGGGATCCGGCGGGGCATGCTGCTCTGTCACGTCTTCAGCGACCTGCCGGATCTGACGGCCGCTGCGGCCGAGCTGCGGGCCTGGGCCCGACGGCACCTGGGACGGGAGGTGCGCCTGCAGGAGGCCGGCACCTACCGCCAGCATCTCGACCTCTGGGGGCCGGCCCTCCAGGTCTGTGGCGCTCCGGCCGACCGCCAGACCCTGCGGCGCTGGCTGCGTCAGGGGCGCTGGCCGCCGACCAGACCCGATGACCAGAAAGGCGCCCACCCGGTCTAGCGGGGGCGCCGGCCCGGAGGGGCTCAGCGGCGGGCGGCCGGCGTCAGGGCCCGCAGCTTCTGGACCGATTCGACCAGAATGTCCAGCGCGCGGTCGATCTGCTCGGGGGTGTTGTCCAGGCCGACGGTCAGCCGCAGGCTGCCCAGGGCCAGCGGCGACTGGATCCCCATGGCCAGGAGCACGTGCGACGGCTCCAGCGAGCCCGAGGTGCAGGCCGAACCGCTCGAGGCGCAGACGCCCCGCCGGTCCAGCATCAGCAGCAGCGATTCGGCGTCGATCCCCTCAAGGCAGAAACTGGCGTTGTTGGGCAGGCGCTGGGTCGGGTGGCCGGTGAGGACCGCACCCGGGATGCGCTCCAGCACCCCCTGGATCAGCCGGTCGCGCAGGGCCTGGCAGTGGGCGACGTACTGCGGCCGGTTCTGCTCGGCCAGCTCCAGCGCCTTGGCCAGGCCGACGATCCCCGGAACGTTCTCCGTCCCGGCCCGGCGGCCGCGCTCCTGCCCGCCGCCGTGCTGCTGCGGCCAGAAGGTGACGCCGCGCCGGACGTAGAGCACTCCCGCCCCCTTCGGCCCGTAGAACTTATGGGCCGACAGGCTGAGCAGGTCCACGCCCAGGTCGTCTACGTTGAGCGGCAGGGCTCCAGCCGCCTGGACCGCGTCGGTGTGGAAGATGATCCCCCGGGGCCGGAGCAGCTGGGCGATCTCCTTAATCGGCTGGATGGTGCCGACCTCGTTGTTGGCGTACATAATCGAGACCAGGATCGTCTGGTCATCGAGGGCGTCCTCCAGGGCGTTCAGATCCACCAGCCCGGTCCGGTCCACCGGCAGGTAGGTCACCCGGAAGCCGAACTTCTCCAGGTACTCGCAGGTGTGAAGCACCGCGTGGTGCTCCACCCGCGAGGTGATGATGTGGTTGCCCCGGTGGCGGTTGGCGAACGCCACGCCCTTGATCGCCAGGTTGTCGCTCTCCGTGCCGCCGCTGGTGAAGATGATCTCGCTGCTGCGGGCGCCCAGGACCCGCGCGACCGTGTCCCGCGCCTGATCGATGGCCCGCCGGACCTCCCGCGCCGGCCCGTAGAGGCTCGACGGATTGGCGAACTTCTCCCGGAAGAACGGCAGCATGGCCTCCAGCACCGCCGGCGCCACCGGCGTGGTCGCGGCGTGGTCCAGGTAAATGATCTCGGGCATGCTCCCACCTCGCCTTCCAAGCGGCGGATCGCGAAAAATTGTACCAGCCGCGTGGTGCGCGAGTCAAGGCTGGCGCTTGCTCTCTCGGTTGACACGGCGCTTGACAGCCGGTCTGTGGTGGGGTATGCTGCCCCCCGATGGGTAGCCCCACACCGCGCGATCGCTTTCAGGTTCTGGCCCTCCTCTGGCCGCTGGCGGCGGCCGCCCTGTGGGGTGGGATGTACGTCGTCAGCAAGGTCAGTTTCGCCAGTCTCCCGCCCCTGACCCTTGGATTCCTGCGCCTGCTCATTGGCGGCCTGGCCCTGAGCGCTGGTCTCTGGCTGACCGGCGGGCCGGCGCCCTGGCGGCTGCGTCACCCGCGTCTGCCGCTGCTGGGGCTCATCCTGGCCCTCACGCTCGCCACGCAGTTCTGGGGCACTGATCTGGCCACCGCCGCCTACGGAGCCGTCCTGACCAGCACCACCCCACTCTTTCTCGTGCTCCTGGCCTGGCTGCTTCTGGGCGAGGCGCTGACCGGGCGGACCCTGCTGGCGCTGCTGCTGGGAACGGCCGGTCTGCTGGTGGTCCTGTCGCCCACGCTCGCCGCGCCAGCCGCGGGCTGGCCGTTCCTCCTGGGCAGTCTTCTGCTCCTTTTGGCGGCGGCCTTCTGGGCCCTGTACAGTGTGCTCGGCAAGCCGCTGGTCGAGGCCGACGGCGCGCTGCCGGTGACGGCGGCCGCCGTGCTCTGGAGCCTGCCCTTTATGGCCCCGGCCGTCCCTTTCGAACTGCTCGGCCGGCCGCCGGCCCCGCTGACCCTGGCGGCGGTGGTCAACCTGCTGTACCTGGGGCTGGGCGCCACCGCCCTGGCCTGGTGGCTCTGGTACAAAGGGCTGGAGAGGCTCCCGGCCAGGGTGGTGGCCCTGACCTTCTTCGCTCAGCCGGTGGTCGGCATCTTTCTGAGCGGGCTGCTTCTGGGTGAGCCTCTCGGTCCCGGCTTCTGGCTGGGCAGCGCCGCCATCCTGGTGGCCGTGGGTCTGGCCACGCTGACCCCAGGGCGCCCTCCAGCTATTGACAGCGCCCCCAGCCGGCTGAAAAATGAGGCCCAGCCAGTGGCGGAAAGGAGGCAGCAATGGACCTCGGATTGACCGGTCGGGTGGCGGCGGTCACCGGCGGCAGTGAGGGCATCGGCCGGGCCATCGCCTATCGGCTGCTCTGCGAGGGGGCGAAAGTGGCCATCTGCGCCCGCCGCCCCGACGTGCTGGAGGCCGCCGCCCGCGACCTGGCCCGGGCCACCGGGGGGGAGGTGCTGGCGGTCCCGGCCGACGTCACCCGGACCGACGAGGTGCAGCGCTTTATCCAGGCCACCGTCGAGCGCTTCGGTCGGCTGGACATCCTGGTCAATAACGCCGGCCGGGCCTTCGCCCGGGCTTTCGACCAGGTGAGCGAGGACGACTGGCGGGCCGATCTCGACCTCAAACTCTTCGGCGCCATCCGGACGATCCAGGCCGCCCTGCCCTATCTCCGGCGCAGCCCGGCCGGGCGCATTATCAATATCACCATGATCGGCGGCAAGCAGCCGGGGCCGCAGTCGGTGCCGACCTCGGTCAGCCGGGCGGCTGGCATCGCGCTGACCAAAGCCCTCTCCAAGGACCTGGCCCCGGACCGCATCACCGTCAACACCGTCTGCGTCGGAACGATCAAGAGCGCCCAGCACGAGCGCGTCTGGCGGGCCCAGTACGCCGACCGCATGACCCTGGAGGAGTTCTACGCCGAACGCGGCCGGAGCATCCCTCTGGGACGGGTCGGTGAGGCTGAGGAGGTGGCCGACCTCGTCGCCTTCCTGGCGTCGGACCGCGCCGCCTACATCACCGGCACGGCCATCAACATCGACGGCGGCGTCTCGGCGGTGGTCTGAGGGTGCGTGATGGTCGACGGCCGCCTGGTTATTTGCTACAATTTGCCGAGCGGTGACGGAAGGAGGTGAGCAGTATGGGGGGTGAAGGGGTACTGTACGTCACCGAGGCCGAGGCCTGGACCATCGAAGACGTGATCCGGCACACCTGGACCGAGGAGGGCCGGCCGGTTGGCAAGAACCTGTTGCTCAAAATCTTCGCGGTCATCAAGGAGTTCGAAGCCCGTCGGCAGCGGGGTGACCCGCCGGCGGCCCTGCCGATCGTGGTGACCGAGGACGAGTGCTGGGCCATCGACTACCACGTCCGCCGCACCCACACCGATCCCTACGGCTTCCGGGTGGGGCGGGACCTGCTCCTTAAGGTCTTCGACCTCCTGCTCAGAATGCGGACCGAGGAGGAACTGCGGGCCCTGCGCCTGCCGGAGGCGCCGGTGGATGAGCCGGATCTGCGCCAGCGGCTCGACCAGTTGCGCGGCTTCTTCGCCGCCGAGGAGCCTCCCGAGAGCGAGGACGACGCCGGCCGGCATTAACCCCGCTGGCGCGGATGCGCCAGGGCGGCCGGGTTGACCACACAGGTCGGCTGGCCAGCCAGATAGGCGGCGATGTTGTCAACCGGCAGGCGGGTCAGCCGGGCGCTGGCCTCGGCCGTGACCCAGCCCATGTGCGGGCTGAGAACAACGTTCTCCAGCCGCCGGAGCCGGCTCTCCGGTGGCAGAGGCTCGACGGCAAAGACATCGAGCCCGGCCGCCGCCAGGTGCCCCTGCTCCAGTGCGTCAGCCAGCGCCTCCTCATCCACCAGCGCGCCACGGGCGGTGTTGATAAGGATAGCGCCGCGCTTGAGTCGGAAGATGGCCTGACGGTCCAGCAATCCGACCGATCGGGGTGAGGCCCGCAGGTGCAAACTGACGATATCGGCCTGAGTCAGCAGGGTCTCGAGGTCCACCAGCTCAGCCCCGCAGGCCGCCGCCCGGGCCGGATCGGGGGTGAAACTCCAGGCGATGACCCGCAGACCCAGGCCACGGGCCAGACGGGCTACCTCCTGACCGATGGCCCCCAGACCGATGATCCCTAAGGTCTTCCCCCGCAGTTCGCTGCCCTGACGATGCTCCCAGCGGCCAGCCCGCACCGTCCGGTCGGCCCAGGCCAGATGCCGGGCGGCGGCCAGCATCAGGGCGATGGTCAGCTCGGCCACCGAGACAGTCGAGGCGCCGGGGGTGTTGGTGACGACGATGCCCAGGGCGGTGGCGGCCTCGAGGTCGATGTTGTCGGTCCCCGTCCCCAGCACCGAGATGAGCCGCAGGCGCGGCAGCGCCTCCAGGACCTCGCGGCTGAAACGCGAGTAGGCCCGGACATTGAGGACGATATCGGCCGGCCGCAGCCGTTCGAGGAACTCCTCAGGGCTGGTCGCCCGTCGGTGGTAGACCGTGACCTCGCCCAGCGTCCGCAGGCGCTCCAGTTCCGGGTGGCCCTGGTAGACCGGTGGGTCGTCGTCGGGGATCACAATGTGTGGCATCAGCCTCTCCCTGTAAGCCGAATTCTTCATTCCGCGGCCAGATTCAGTCGCGGGGTGGCAGTGGGCGGAGCAGGCGCTCCAGGAAGAACCGATGGAAGCGGTCGCTGTCCACCGCGATGGCCGCCTCGGCGGTGGCCGGGGCCTCGTCGGTCGGCAGTTCGGCCAGCGTCATGCCGGTGGTCAGGTCGCCACGCGTTTCGACCCGGATGCGCAGGGCGCGGGTGGCGACGAAGGTGGGGTCAATGGCGGTGGCCAGGGCCAGCGGGTCGTGGAGGTAGGTCCAGTCGCGGCGGCGGAGATGGAGATAGCGCAGGACCTGGTCGGCGATGGCCTGGTGGAAGGGGGTCCCGACCGCGTTGATCCGGGCGCAGTCGCTGCGGGTGATGCGGACCTGGGTGGTGACATCGAGCCCGACCATCGTCAGGGGCAGGCCGGCCGAGAAGACGACGCTGGCCGCCTCGGGGTCGGAACGGATGTTGTGCTCGGCCAGCGGCAGGTCGAAGCGTGGGCCGGTCCGGAGTACCCCGCCCATCAGCACAACCCGGCGGAGGCGCGAGACGATCCGCGGCTCGCGGATGATGGCGGCGGCGATGTTGGTGAGGGGGCCGATGGGCACCAGAGTGATCTCGCCGGGGTTGGCCATCACCCGCTCGATAATGAGATCCACTGCGTGCCCTTCGGGGAGCGGCCGGTCGTAGTCCTCGCCGGTCAGGAGGCCCTGCCCTTCGTGGCCGGCCCAGTAGACCGGGCGGTTGCGCAGGAGCGGCTGGCCGATGCCCCGCGCCACCGGGATATCGCTGCGCCCGGCCAGGCGCAGCAGTTTCAGCACCATGCGGGCCCGCAGGTCGACATCGCCGTAGACCACAGTCACGGCCTCCAGCCGGACCTCGGGCGAGAGGAGGGCGAGCGCCAGCGCCAGGGCATCGTCCACATCGGTGCCGATATCGGTGTCCAGGATCAGGCGGAGGTCGGCCATCGCTCTCCCTTCAGGGGGTCTCCTCACGGGGGACCAGCGGCGGGGCTGGACGGATCCCGCGGGCGACGAACATCTTCATCCGGCGTTCGAGCACGCTCCGGGGGAGAAGAATACGGGCGCCACAGCGCAGGCACTTCAGGCCGATGTCCGCGCCCAGGCGAACGATCCGCCAGTCGGTTCCGCCGCAGGGATGGGGTTTACGCAGCCGCACGATATCGTCCAGCCGGAACTCGACGACCATACTGCCGCGCCCCCCTTTCGCACTCAGGACGCCCGGACCCGGGCCAGCGTCGTCCGCATCGTCTCGCGCAGCTGCAGGGCGACCGTGCGCGCGGCCAGGGCGAAGTCCTCGCCGGCCGAGGCGTAGAGAACCTGTCGGGCGACGTTGATGATGACCGGCGCCCGTCCGCGGTCGGAGCCCTCGACCAGGGCGGTGGTGAGGTCGCCGCCCTGGGTGCCCACCCCCGGGACCAGGAACGGCAGGTCGGGGGCGACCGCCCGGACGGCCCGCAGGTCCTGGGGATAGGTGGCGCCGACCACCAGGCCGACATTGCCGTGGCGGTTCCAGCGCCGGGCCCGCTCGGCCACCACCAGGTAGAGCGGGCGCCCGTCGACCTGGAGGTCCTGGAACTCGCCGGCGCCGGGGTTGGAGGTCCGGCAGAGGACAAACACCCCACGGTCCGGGCGGTCCAGGAACGGCTGCAGCGCCTCGCCCCCCAGGTAGGGGTTGACGGTGCAGGCGTCGAACCCGAAGTGCTCGAAGAGGGCCTGGGCGTAGGCGGCGGCGCTGCTGGCGATGTCGCCGCGTTTGGCGTCGGCGATGGTGAGGATCGGGCGAGGGATGCTGGCCAGGATCTGGCGCAGGAGATCAAAGCCCCGACTGCCCAGGCGCTCATAGAAGGCCAGGTTGGGCTTGTAGGCGCAGACCAGGTCGGCGGTGGCCTCGATGATCGCCCGGGCGAAGGCCAGGACCGGCTCCGGTTCGCACCGGACGACCGCCGGCAGGCGCTCCTCGACGATGTCCAGACCGATGCAGAGCGGGCTCTCGGCGGCCGCCAGCGCCGCCTGGAGCCTCTCGCCGAACGCGGTCATCGGTTCCCCTCACCGGGTGGAGCCCGGTCACTGGCCGCGCAGACGCTGGCTGGCGTCCACCGCCTCGGCCAGACGGGCCATCAGTTCGTCTATTTCGAAGGGTTTGGCCAGGACGTAGGTGTTGGGTGCGCCGCCGACGCGCTCGTGGAGTTCGGCCAGCTCCGGCCCGGCGGCCGAGGTGATGATGATCGGCAGCCTGGCCAGGGCCGGGTCGGCCGCGCGCCGGACCTGTTCGTAGATCTCCCAGCCCGAGGGATCAGGCATCCGGAGGTCCAGAATCAGCACATCCGGTCGGTCGCGCCGCAGGATCTCCAGGGCCGCCTGTCCGCTGCTGGTGGTCACGACCTGGAAGCCGGCGTCGCCCAGGACCATCTCCATCATCCGGAGGAACTCCCGGTCGTCGTCGACGATGAGAATTTTGGGCGCCATTATCCCTTCCCAGGCGCATTATACCCCACCCGCAGGAGCGGCAGCAAGAGACCGAGCAGGCGGAGCACCGGCTACAGGTCGTAGATCCCGCGCAGGCTGTCCACGGCCAGGTAGACCTTGCCCGGAGGAACCGTCTGGGCCTGCTCGGGGGCGACGATCAGTTCACCGGTATCGGCGTCGAGGTACTCGCCGGGCGGCAGCGGGGTCCCGGCGTAGAAGCGCACCACCCGACGGTACTCCTGGGCCGTGAGGCGGTGGCGTGCCCAGCGGAGCTGCTCCAGTTCGCCGACCAGGTCCATCACCGGAGCCTGGAGCACAGGCTGTGCCGGCGTCGGGCCGGGACAGGTTACCGCTGGGGTGACGATGGTGGATGCTCGGCCGACAGATCGTCGGCCCGGTCGCCCGGCTCGACCGGCCGGAAGAAGAGATCGAAGGCCAGCCCGAGGGTCTTCGCGTAGGGGTAGAAGAGAAGCGGGGCCACCACCATCCCCACCACCGATCCGAACTGCAGCCGATCCCACGGTGGGGCCGGCCAGGTCAGGACGAGCGTCAGCGCCAGGCCCAGGAGACGGAGGCCCTCGGCCACAATCAGGTTCAGGGCCATGGCGTCTGTGTAGTAGCCTCCTCGCGCCCCAGCCAGAGACCACAGCCAGGACAGCGCGGCCGGATCTGAAACCACGAGAGAAAGAGCGGTCCTCCCCCGCAGGCTGGACACCGCCGCCGGCGGGCCTGGAGAAACAGTGTCAGAGACCGTGAGGAGCGCGTGCTCATCGGTCGCCAGGCACAGGCTATATAATAGCGGCCGGACAGGCCCTCTGGCCGGGTCTATCGGTCTGAGGCCCCGGCGGCCAGTCCGCCCGAGCCGAGAGGGGGCCCGGCGTTTGCGGGGCGCGTCTGCGACCGCCGACCACGGCCTTGACGCAACCAGGCGGGCTGGGTAGAATGTGGGCGCAGTCACCAGGACAGGAGGGTGCGGGTGAAGCGTCTGCTCAACGGGCTGGTCCTCGGCTATCTCGTGCTGGCGCTGGTCGTGACCGGCTGTACCAAGTTGGTAGAGGAGGAGCCGACACCAACGCCTCTACCGACGCCGGCCGATGCCAACAAGCCGGTCTACGAGGTCCGGCGCGGCAGCATCGTTGAGACGATCAAGGCGCTCGGCCGCGTGGCCGCCAAGGAAGAGGCGACCCTGTACTTCCGACAGTCGGGGCGGCTGCGACGGCTGTACGTCGAACTCAATCAGAAGGTTAAGAAAGATGATATCCTGGCGGAGCTGGAGACCGGCACCCTCCTCAACGATCTGGAAAAGGCCAAGATCAATTACGAGATCGCCCAGTTGAAACTGCAGCAGGCGGTCGAAAAGGCCAAGACCGGCCAGACCGCTGCCCTCAAAGAGGCGGCGGCGCGGGTCGCCAGCGCCGAGGCGGCGCTGGCCAAGGCCCAGGCCGACTACGAGCGGCTGCAGGCCGGGACCGCTCCGTCTGACCTGGCGGCCGCCGAGGCGGCGGTGGCTGAGGCGGCGGCGGCCCTGCGGACGGCCGAGGCCAAACTGGCCGATCTGCGGGCCAAGCCCAAGCCCGAGGAGGTGCAGGCCGCCGAAAAGACCGTCGAGCAGGCCCGGAACGCGCTCTGGGCCGCTCAGATCAACCGCGACGCGGTCTGCAGCCGCGACCGGGGGGCCGCCTGCCAGGCCGAAAACGCCCGGGTCGCGGCGGCCGAGACGGCCGTTCAGCAGGCCCTGATCCGGCTGGAGCAGGCCCGGCAGCCGGCCCGCCCTGAAGAGATCCAGGCGGCCGAGGAGACTGTCCGCAAGGAGCGGGCGCGCTACGAGAGCGCCCAGGCCCGGCTGGACCAGCTGCGGGCGGGGCCGAAGGCGGCCGACCGGGAGAGCGCGCGCCAGGCCGTTGAATCGGCCCGGGCGGCGCTGGAATCGGCCCGGGCGGCCTACGCCGCCAAGCTGGCCGAGGCGGCCAGCACCGTCGCCGACATCGAGGTCCAGATTCAGCGGCGGCAGGTCGAACTGGCCCGGCTGGCCCTCCAGGCCCTGGAGGAACAGGTCGAACTGGCCCGCATCCGCGCCCCCTTTGATGGCACCGTGATGCAGACCAACGGTCGCGAGGGCGACCAGATCCAGGCCTATACCCCGGTGGTCGTCCTGGCCAACCCGCGCGAACTAGAGATCGCTGTCGAACTCAATCAACAGGACCTGCCCAAAGTGGCGTTGGGCCAGGAGGCCACGGTCACCCTGGACGTCTTCAAGGGCCAGAGTCTGAAGGAGAAGGTTGTCTCACTCCCCAGCATGTCGGGCCAGCCCCAGCCGACCTCGACCGCCCGCACGATCCGCATCTCCTTCAATCCGCCGGGCCCCGGGGCCGAACTGGGCATGCTGGCCAATGTCGTCATCGTCACTCAGAAGAAAGAGAACACGTTGCTCGTGCCGACCTCGGCGGTTCGCCGGTTCGGAGGGCGGAAGTACGTTCAGATCGTGACCGAGAGCGGCCGCAAACGCGAGGTCGATGTCGAGACCGGGATCGTAACCGACACCGATACCGAGATCCTCAAAGGCCTGAAAGAGGGAATGAAGGTCGTCGGCCAGTAGCCCCGGCGACCGCAAGCCGCGCGGGGGCCACCCCCGCGCATTTTTTTTGCGTCACGTCAGGGAATCCCCTAAAGTTTTTCCGGGATCCGCCGATATTCTAACTGAAAGCCTGTTCTCGGCGGGTCACCCATGGCTGTGCAACCGGTCGCAACCGGCCTGATCGTCCCGGTCCTCGGCCCGAACGCCGCGCCCCGGGGGACAGCTGACGTGGCGGCCGCCGCGCTGGACCGGACGGTCCAGGACCAGGTCCAGGAGACCACCCTGGACGCGGCCGCCGACCGCGCCGCCACCACCCTGACCGGTATCAACGCGACGCCGGTCTACGATGTCAATGCCCGTGTGAACCCTATCGGTGAGCACGGACGCGGCCGCTTTATCAACGCGCGGGCCTGAGCCCGCGCGCCTCACCGGGGCGCACGGGTCTTTCCGGCTCCAGAAGGGGCGCGCCGCCGCTCGGAGACGAAGGGCGCGGGGCCAGGGCCGCTGGCAGCAAGGAGGCCGGTCCCCTGTCCCGGCGCTGGGAGCGGGTGGAACGCTCGCCCGGCGAGTGCGCCGGAGGCAGGGGCCTGTCCCCCGGTCTGGGCGCCGGCGCGCGGCCGATCACCCCGGACGGCGCCGGCACTGGTCTGACTAGCCACACGCACCGGTTTCTGCTAGAATCGTGACCAGCGTGTAATCGTCCGCGCGCAATCGCCCGAGAAGTGGGGCGATCGTGGAGGCCAGATGGCGCGCTCGCCGTGGAGCGATACCCCGTCGGCCGCACCCTCCCGCCGGCCTCTGCCGGCGGGCCAGCAGATGGACCGCTGGCTCCTGGCCGCGGAGAGTCGTTCGGAGGCTGGCTCGGATAGCTGGCTGGCGCTCTGGTGGCAGGTGCTGATCAGCGGGGTGTTCTGCTACCTGGCGCTGGGCTTCCTGGTGGTCCTGGCGCTGGTCCTGCTGGGACCGGCTCAGCGGGGTCTGGCGGCGCTCCAGATGCCCGGGTTCTATCTGCTCTGGCTGTTCTGGCCGGTGACGCTCTATTTCTGGCTGAGCGCGATGTTGCCGGGATGGCTCTAGGAAGGCTGGCCACGCGGGAGGCCTGATGCCGAAGACCAAGAAAAAGAAGAAGAAAAACCGGTCGCACCACCGACCGACTGGTGCCCGTCCGCCGGCGAGTCAGGGGGGGCCTTCCTCGGCGGCACCGACCGCTGTCCGCCGCTGGCCCCTTCCGGCGCCGGTCCTGATCGCCCTCGGGATAGCGCTGGCTCTGGCGGTGGTGGCCGGGGCGCTGGTCCTGCTCTGGCCCCGGCTGTTCCCACCCCCGGCCCACCAGGCGCGGCACATGCCGGACCAGGGGCGCGAGCACATCCTGCCGGGCCAGCTGCACCCCCCTTACAACTCCGTTCCGCCGACCTCCGGCTGGCACTACGCCGAGACCGCCCCCTGGGGCATCCACGACCAGCCGATCCCCGATGAGATCCAGGTCCACAATCTGGAGCACGGCGGCATCCTGGTCCAGTACAACTGCCCACAGGGCTGCCCGGAACTGGTCGAGCAGCTGAAAAGCGTCGTCTCACGCTACCGCTCCAAAGTCATTCTGGCGCCCTATCCCCATCCCGACCTCAAGCACCGCATCGCCCTGACCGCCTGGACCTGGATCGACACCTTCGACGAATTCGACGAGCAGCGGATCGTCTCCTTTATCGAGAGCTTTATCAACCGGGGCCCGGAGCGGGTGCCCGACTAGAAGTCCTGCGAAACGGTGTCTCCGTCGCCCACCGCGACGAGCGGGGCTGAGCGATGGGTCGAACAGCGGACCGGTGGGCCGTACTGGAGCCGCTTTTGCCCGGCGAGGAACGCACGCCACCCCGTCAGCGCGGACGCCCACCGAAGGTCTAAATACATCCTGGGCGCGATCTGCCGCAGCAACCACCGTCTGGCGAGCGGGTTTCTGGCAAATCAGCTAGAGGTCAACTCCCCGTGGTCGCCCTGGTCCCTGGCGCCTGGGCCGCAGTGGCTAAAGTCTCGCCCTATGGTGACCTTCTCTCGCTTCCCCCCAGAGCACGGGCGTCGTTTCCGGACGACCAGCGTGGTGGCATTGCCCCTGGCAGCGGTGAGGCTGGCTGCCTCCGCGCCCGGGCGCCCCAGGAAGGTGGCCGGCGCTGAGGCGCTGGTCTGGGCGGGAGCGATGGGCCCGGCGGTCCAGGCTGGCGAGCGCGGGCGATCCGGGCTATGGCCGCTGGGTGGCCCGCCAGTCGGCCAGGATCCGGGCGTCGTGGTCAAAGGCCAGGTCGGGGAGGGCGTCGGGCGCGAAGAACGCGGCGGCCAGGAGTTCCTGGTTGGGCGCCAGCTGTCCACCGGTGATCCGGGCGACATAGACCGCCAGGACCACCGGGTTACCGGCCTCGGAGTACAGCCCCAGCAGCCGTTCGATGGCGATCTCCAGACCGGTCTCCTCGCGGACCTCGCGGACCAGCGCGGCCTCGACCGGTTCGCCCCGGTCGACGAATCCGGCCGGGAAACTCCAGCGCCCTCGCCCCGGCTCGCTGGCCCGCTGGCCGAGGAGCACCCTCCCCTCGTGGTGGATGACGGCGGCCACGGCCAGCTTGGGGTCGAGGTAGACAACCGCCCCGCAGGCCGGACAGGCCGGGCGCTCCCGCCCCTCGACCAGCCGCACCGTGAGCCGGTGCCCGCACTGCCCGCAGTAGTTCACGGCAGAACCCCCAGCGCCTGGGCCGCCTGCTCGATCTGCCGGGCCAGTTGAAAGTCCTTCTCGGTCACCCCGCCGGCGGTATGGGTCCAGAGTTCGACCTTGAGGCGCTTGTAGACATTGATAATCCGTGGGTGGTGGTTCAGCGCCTCGGCCAGGTCGGCGATGGCGTTGAACAGGCGGACGGCGTCGCGGAACGACTTCAGGTGATACTCTTTCTCGATGAGGTGCTCGCGGAACTGCCAGCCGGGCAGCTCGCGGTCGAGCATCTCCCGGACCTCAGATGGGCGCATCGCCGCCATCATGCTCCCTCCAGCGTTTCTGCTTGTTATTGTACCGGACGGGTCCGGGGAATAGCGCGATCGCCGGCGGCGGTTGGCAGAAGTCGGCGGCCACCGGTACAATAAAGCCACCGGCTGTCTCAGGTCACCTGGCTGCGTTGGAGGAGAGACCGCTGAAGGTCGCGGTGATCGCCGATACCCATATTCCGGGCTCTGGGCGTCCGCTGCCGGCGGCCCTGCTCCGCCATCTGCGCGAGGTTGCGCTCATCATCCATCTGGGCGACGTGACCAGCCCGGAGGTGCTGGCGCACCTGGAGGAGCACGCGCCGGTCGTGGGGATCGCGGGCAACGCCGACCTGCCGGAGATCCGGCAGCACTGGCCCCGGCGACGGGTCCTGACGCTGGCCCGCTGGCGGATCGGGCTGGTCCACGGCGATGCGGGGCCGACGCCGCTGGCCGCCGCGCGGCGCGCCTTCGCCGACGACCCGGTTGACTGCGTCCTCTTCGGCCACAGCCATACCCCGTACCGGGCGGTCCTCGGCGAGGTGCTGTTTCTCAACCCCGGGTCGCCGACGCTGCCGCGCGAGGCCCCGGCGCCGTCGTTCGCCCTCCTCCACCTGGCCGACCGCCTGGAGGGCGAGATCGTCTACCTCCCGCCCGGTAGGCGGGGATGAGGCCACCCTCCCGTTCGTCAGAGCGCCGTGAACTGGCGCTGACCCTCGGTCTGACAGCCCTCCTGCTGGGCGCAGCCAGCTGTGGAGCAGTCTTCATCGTCACCCGCCAGGTCGAGTTCTTGCTGCTTACGGGACTTCTGCTGGTCGCCTTCGGTGCTCTTCTGACCGCGGCCCGCCGCGCTTAACCGACGGGCCCGGGGCCTCCGCCCCGGGCTCTCAGCCGTCGCCGTCTCGCGCGGGAGAAAGGTCGATGCCGGAGCAGGGGGTCTTTATCACCGAACTGGTCCTGGTCCTGGGGGCAGTCCTGATCGGCGGGATTGTCGCCCACCGGCTGCGCCTGCCGCTGATGGTCGGCTACCTCGCCGCCGGCATCCTCATCGGTCCCTACACCCCCGGGGCGATAGCCGATCTCCAGCGGGTGCAGGTCCTGGCCGATCTGGGGGTGGCTTTTCTGATGTTCACCCTCGGCGTTCAGATCTCCCTCCCCCAGCTCCTGGCGGTTCGACGGGTCGGCATCTTCGGGGGCCTGCTGCAGATCGCGCTGACGATGCTGCTGGGGGTGGTCCTCGGCTCGGCCCTGGGATGGCCGCTCCCCCACGGGCTGTTCCTGGGGGCCATCGCCGCCCTCTCCAGCTCGGCGGTGACGCTGCGCCTGCTCAGCGAGCGGGGCGAACTCAACACCCTCCACGCCCAGCTGGCCATCGCGATCAGTGTCCTCCAGGACCTGAGCGTGATCCCGCTGATCATCATCCTGCCGGCGCTGGCCGCGCCGGCCACCAACCCTCTTCAGACGCTGGTCCTGGCGCTCGTCAAAGCGGTGGTTCTGCTGGCGGCCACGATCCTTCTCGGGACGCGCGTGGTTCCCCGGCTGCTGTACTACGTCGCCGCCACCCGCTCCCGCGAGCTCTTTCTTCTCACCATCGTCGGCCTGGCCCTGGGGACGGCGGTCGCCGCCCAGGCGATGGGGCTCTCGCTGGCCTTCGGCGCCTTCCTGGCCGGCCTGATCATCTCCGAGTCGGCTTTTGGCCGGCAGGTTCTGGCCGAGATCTTGCCCCTGCACGATATCTTCGCCGCCCTCTTCTTCGTCTCGGTCGGTATGCTGTTCAATCCGCTCTTCCTCCTCCAGCACCTCGATCTGGTCCTGCTCTTCACCATCGTCGTCGTGCTGGGGAAGTTCCTGATAACCGCCCCTTTGCCGGTGCTCTTCGGCTATCCGCTGCGGGCGGGGCTGTGGACCGGCCTCTTTCTGGCGCAGATCGGTGAGTTCTCGTTCATCCTGGCCCGCGTCGGGGTCGAGCGGGGGGCTATTGGGGCCGATCTGTACACACTGACCATCGCCGGCGCTCTCCTGAGCATTCTGCTCAATCCGCTGCTGATCGCCGGGGCGCCGCTCCTGCGCCCTCTGGGGCGCCACCCCTGGCTGGCCCGCTGGCTGGCCGAGCCCCTGGTCCTGTACGCGGCCGAGCCCGAGCGCCTGGTCAACCATGTGGTCCTGTGCGGCTACGGGAAGATCGGCGCGGAGCTGGCGACCGTTCTCCAGCACCGGGGATTCCCTTTCATCGTGGTCGAGATCAACCCCGACACCGTGCAGCGGCTGCGCAAGGAGGGGATCCCCTGCCTCTACGGCGACGCCGGCAACCCGGCGGTCCTGGAGCATACCAACCTCCGCCGCGCCCGGGCCCTGGTTCTGACCATCCCCGATCCCCTGGCCGCCGAGCGCGCGGTTCTCTACGCCCGGCAGCATTATCCGCGGCTTTTCGTCGTCGCCCGGGCGCACAACGAAGAGGAGTTGCGGCGTCTGCGTCAGGCCGGCGCGCAGGCGGTGGTCTATCCCGAACTGGAGGCGGCCCTGGAGTTCGTCCGTCACACCCTGCGCCGTTACGGCATCAGCGGACCGGAGCTGCAGGCCATTCTGAGCGGCCGCCGCGTGGAGTTCTACGGCGAGACCGGCGCTCCCTGAACGGGCCGCGCCATTGGGGATGGCGCCGGAGAGCGGGCCCGCCGGTCAGGCCGGCGCTGGCCGGCGGACGGGGATGGCCAGCACCCCGGCCCGCCGTTCGACCACGGTGTGGAAGCGTCGCGAGAGGTCGGCCAGCCGGTCGGCGATGGCGTCGAACGTTCGGCCGTGGGCCCGGTTGACCTGGCAGCGGCTGATGAGGGCCGGGATAAGTGTGATCGCCTCGACCCCCTGCCGGCTGACCGTCACCTGGTAGAGCAGGGCCCAGTCGTTGCGCAGCACCGGGTCCACCGCGTAGTCGTCGACGAAGTCGCCGCAGTCGTAGAAGATCGGCTTGCCGTGGTAGATCTCGATGCCCTGGAAGACGTGGGCGCTGTGGCCGTGGAAGAGATCGGCCCCGGCGTCCATGACCATATGGGCGAAGGCGACGAAGTCGGGCGAGGGCTCCAGCCGCATGTTGGGTCCCCAGTGGAACGAGGCGATGACGAAGTCGGCCCCTGCCTGGCGGGCGGCCTGGATCGCTGTGGCGACCTGATGGCGGCGCGGCTCGTCCGGGATGATGGGGATGTAGTTGACGCCAGGCCGGTTCGGGCCGGCCGCCCACTCCGGCTCGTTGTCGGTGAAGGCCACCAGGCCGATGGTCAGCCGGCCGGCGCGCAGGAGGGCTGGCCGGCTGGCGGCCGCCAGGTCGGGACCGAAGCCGGCGTAGGCGATCCCGGCCCGTTGCAGGTGCTCCAGCATCTCCAGGGCCGCCTCGGCGTGGAAGTCCATCACGTGGTTGTTGGCCAGGCAGACGGCGTCGATCCCGGCGACCTGCAGGGCCGGGATCGCCACCTCAGGGTCGGCCCGGAAGTGGAAGACCTTGCCGGGCCAGGGGCGTCCGCCCCGGGCGATCACGCATTCGAGATTGATGACCGTGAGGTCGGCGTTGCGCAGGAAGGGCAGCAGATCGCCCCACGGATAGGTGGGCGGCTCGACGTGCAGGACCTCGTTCACCAGACGGCCCAGCATGACATCGCCGGTCAGGACCAGGGTAGCCGTCTCACCTGCGCTCATCGGGTCCCCACGATCGTCGCCTGCAAAAACCTTTCCAGCGGGCAGGACGGGCTAGGCGTCGGGCTCGTGCGCGACGTGGCCGTTCATCCGGGCGCAGACGTGTGACCCGCCGGCGAGCGGCGCCCCGCAGAGCGGGCAGCGCGGTCGACCAGCGTAGACCAGCGCCAGCGCCCGCTGGCTCAGCGCCTTCATCTGCGGGCGGGTGGCCTGGCAGCGGAAGGTCGGCTCGCCCTCGGGGTCGGATTCCGTATCGTGGGCGACCAGCAGAAACTGGTTCGTCTCCCGGTCGTAGCCCAGACCGAGGCGGCCGACCGTGAACTCCACTGACCACCGGCGCGGCAGGTCGCGCAGCGGGGCGACCGGCCCGCTGGGCGGCAGCGTCGAGCGGAGGGGGTTGCCGGTCAGTTCGCCGAAGACCTGCTCGATGGCCAGCGCCAGAGCGTGGAGTTGCTCTTTCTCCATCCACAGGCAGGCGCTCAGGTTCTCGTTGAAAACAACCAGACGAAAACGGCGCTGGCCGGGTGGCCCCACGGCATCGGCCTCAATCCGTGTCACCGTGCCAAAATCGATCGGCCTCTCCGCCATCGCGCTGCGCCCTCACCGGAAACTTGCAGGGTTATGATAGCATATCGCCAGCGTGCCCGTCCCTGCTCCGGCGGCCGGTCCTCCCGCTCAAGAGACATCTCCCCCGCGGCGGGAACCGCCGGGTCGTCCCCGTACGCCGGTGGACGGTCGGCACCGCCGGGGGCCAGGCGGCAGAGGCTCGGCGTCACGACCGGCCCTGTCCGCGCCCACGCGCCCCGGTGGCCGGTGCCGGCCTGGGAGCTCTTGGGGGTCTGTCTCAGCCGGTGGAGACGCTCTCGGGCAACAGGGTCAGCGCCCGCTGGCTGGCGACCGTGGTGGCCAGGCGGACGAAGTTCTCCACGGGCATCGGGCCCAGGGTCTCGCCGGTCCGCAGCCGCACCGCCACCGTCTGGTCGGCCGCCTCGCGGTCGCCGACCACCAGCATATACGGGATTTTCTGAAGCTGCGCGTCGCGGATCTTGGCCTGGACCTTCTCGCGCCGCTCGTCCACCTGGACCCGCAGGCCGGCGGTCCGCAGCGTTGCGGCCACGGTGCGGGCGTAGGGGGTATGGCGGTCGGCGATCGGCAGGACGATCACCTGAACCGGGGCCAGCCAGACCGGGAAGGCGCCGGCGTAGTGCTCGATGAGGATGCCCAGGAAGCGCTCCAGCGAGCCCAGGATGGCCCGGTGGACCATGTAGGGGCGGTGGTGCCGGCCGTCCTCGCCGACGTAGGTCAGGTCGAACCGCTCCGGCATATTGAAATCAAACTGGATGGTCGTGCACTGCCAGGTCCGGCCCAGTGCATCTTTGATGTGGAAGTCGATCTTCGGGCCGTAGAAGGCGCCGCCGCCCTCGTCGAGGTCGTAGGCCATCCCCTGTTTCTCCAGCGCCCGGCGCAGGGCCTCGGTCGCCGCCTCCCACTGCTCCGGATCGCCGACGAACTTCTCCGGCCGGGTGGCCAGATAGACGGCGTACTCGTGGAAGCCGAAGGTCCGCATGATCTCCAGGGTGAGGTCCAGTACGCCGACGATCTCCTCCTCGATCTGGTCGGGTCGGCAGAAGATGTGGGCGTCGTCCTGGGAGAAGCCGCGGACCCGCAGCAGTCCGTGGAGGACACCCGGGCGCTCGAACCGGTAAACGGCCGCGATCTCCCCCAGGCGCAGCGGCAGGTCACGGTAGCTGCGGAGCGACGACTTGTAGATCTGGATGTGGAACGGGCAGCTCATCGGCTTGACATAGAACTCCTGGGTCTCGCCGACCATCGCCGGGAACATGTTCTCCCGGTAGAAATCGAGGTGGCCGCTGATCTCCCAGAGTTCCTTTCGGCCCACGTGGGGCGTGTAGACCAGTTCGTAGCCGCGCTCGTAGTGCAGTTGGCGCCAGTAGTCCTCGATGATGGTGCGGATGCGCGCGCCCTTCGGGTGCCAGAGGATGAGTCCGGCCCCGACCATCTCGCTCACGCTGAAGAGGTCGAGTTCCCGGCCCAGTCGGCGGTGGTCGCGGCGCTGGGCCTCCTCCAGGCGCTGGAGGTAGGCTTCGAGTTCCTCCTGGGTGGGCCAGGCGGTGCCGTAAATCCGCTGGAGCATGGGACGTTTTTCATCGCCCCGCCAGTAGGCGCCCGCCACACTCAGCAGTTTGAACGGCCCGATCTGGCCGGTGCGCTCGACGTGCGGGCCACGGCAGAGGTCGATGAACTTGCCGTGGCGATAGATCGAGACCTTGCCATCCTCCAGCCCCTCTTCCGGCAGTTCCTGAATGATCTCGACCTTAAACGGCTGGTTGCGTTCGGTGAAGAACCGGATGGCTTCATCGCGGTCCATATACTCGCGGATGAACGGAAAATCGGCGGCGATGATCCGTCGCATCCGCTCCTCGATCTCCCGCAGGTCGTCGGGCGTCAGCGGTCGCGGGAGTTTGAAATCGTAGTAGAAGCCGTCCTCGATGGCCGGGCCGATGGCCAGCTGCGCGTCCGGGAACATCTCCAGGACGGCGTCGGCCATAACGTGGGCGGCCGAGTGCCGCATGCGGGCCAGGAAAGCCTGGCGTTCTGGCTGGGACGGGACCTGAGTCTGGGCCACTGTCTCCTCCTTGTCTCCATCGGCGTGTGGCGAGACCCCCAAAGAGAAACGCCCCATCCCAATGGGACGGGGCGTCAACCCGCGGTTCCACCCACCTTCAGACCCGGTCCGGACCGGGTCTGCGCTCGTTGGGCCGCTAACGGTGGCCACCGGCACGCCATACTGGGCCCTGCGGGCCGTTCCGGCGGCGGCTCCCAGGGGGTTTTCGCCAGAGTCAAGCCCGGGAGACTCTCAGCCGCTGGTCTCCCGTCTCTGTTGGCCGACGGCCTGGCTACTCGTCCTGTTCCACGCCTTTGTCTGATTCTTCTATTCACACTATACCCGACCCAGCGGGCCACTGTCAAGAAGCGAAACCGCCGAAGGGACGGTCGCCGCCGTCCCGCGCGGCCGCGCGGTGCCGGCGCCGGGCCTGGGCGGCAGGGGTTCCCTTGTCGCCGTCCGTTCCCGGCCGCGCGCCGCCTCTTGACAGCCCCCCGCCGCGTTGCCTATGATTGAGACAGGCCCCGAGATCTGCTGGCGCACGAGAGTGCGGTCGCGGGGCCTTTTGTCTTGGAGAGAGGTGGCGCGACGGGGAGTGCCGTATGGAGAGGGCGACCATCCTGATCGCCGATGACGATGCCGATATCCGGGCGATGCTGAGCGACTTTCTGGGCAGCCACGGCTACCGCGTCATCGAGGCGGCGAGCGGGAGCGCGGTGCTGGCGGCCTGCCAGAACCCGGAGGGGCCGCAGCCAGACCTCATCCTGATGGATATGCGGATGCCCGAGCTGAACGGGCTGGAGGTCCTGCAGCGGCTGCGAGACCTCAGCAGCGAGACCGGGGTCGTGGTGATGACCGCCTACGGTTCCTCCAGTAACGCCATCCGGGCGATCCAGCTCGGGGCCTACGACTACCTGACCAAGCCCTTCGATATGGAGGAGGTGCTGGCCACCGTTCGCCGGTACCTCGAGTACCGCCAATTGAGTCAGGAGGTCAAGAACAGCCGGCGGACCACCACCCCCCGCGACCCCGCCGAGCGGATCGTCGGGCGCAGCCCCAGGATGCTCGAGGTCTACAAGATCATCGGCCGGGTGGCCCAGAGCGACGCCACGGTGCTCATCACCGGCGAGAGCGGCACGGGCAAGGAGCTGGTGGCCGAGGTGATCCACCAAAACTCGCCCTACCGCAACGGCCCCCTGGTCAAAGTCGGCTGCGCCAGCCTGCCCGAAACGCTGCTGGAGAGCGAACTCTTCGGCCACGAGAAGGGCTCGTTCACCTCGGCCTATACCCAGCGCAAAGGTCGCTTTGAGCTGGCGCACAAAGGCACGATCTTCCTCGACGAGATCGGCGAGATGACCCTGGCCACCCAGAAGAAACTCCTGCGTGTGCTGCAGGAGAAAGAGTTCGAGCGGGTCGGCGGGTCCACCCCGATCAAGGTGGACTGCCGGGTCATCGCCGCCACCAATCGCGACCTGGCGGCCGAGGTCGCCAGGGGCAACTTCCGCGAGGACCTTTACTACCGGCTGAACGTTATCCGCATCCATCTCCCGCCGCTGCGGGAGCGGCGGGAGGATATCCCGCTGCTGGTCGAGCACTTTCTGGACAAGCACCGCCTGAGCCCGACCGCACCGCCCGCCCGGATCTCACCCGAGGCGATGGAGCGGCTGATGGCCCACGACTGGCCCGGCAATGTGCGCGAACTGGAGAACACCATCGCCCGGGCCGTGGTTCTGGCTCAGGGAGGCGTCATCACCCCCGAGCATCTTATCCTGATGGACCGGGCGGTCGACCGCGCCGCCCGCGCCCATCTGGACCTGAACACGTTCTTCGAACGGCGGCTGCGCCTGGCCGAGGCGGTGATGGAGTTCGAACGACGCCTGATCATCGAGGCCCTGGCCCGGACGAGCTACAACCCGGCGCTGGCGGCGGCCCTGCTGGGGCTTGACCTGGCCACGCTGGAGGCCAAGGCGCGCGATTACGGCATTCCGCTCGACCCGACGGCCCTCGGGCGTCACGCGACGGTCGACATGTAACCAGCCCGCGGGCGGGATCGTCAGGAATTTGTCAAAAGCGCCTTCCACGGGCGCAATTGCTTGACGCTGGGCTCCTCGCCTCCTACAATTGGACCGAAAAGCGTGGCGAGATCTCGTGGGAGGCAGGCCCAGCACCATGACGCTCAAAGAGACTGCTCCCGCCGTCACGGTGGCGCAGCGGGAGGCTGAGGGCCCGTTCATCATCTGCGACAACCTGGTCAAGATCTACAAAGTGGCCGAACTGGAGGTGGTCGCCCTCCAGGGCCTCGACCTCGAAGTCCGACGGGGCGAACTGATGGCCATCGTCGGCAACAGCGGGAGCGGCAAGACCACGCTCCTCAACATCCTGGGCGGCCTGGACCGCCCGTCGGCCGGCCGGGTGATCGTCGGCGGCATCGATCTGCTGAAACTCTCCGACCGTCAGCTGGTGAAGTACAAACGGGAGATGGTGGGGTTCGTCTGGCAGCAGACGGCCCGCAATCTCATCCCGTACCTGACGGCGCTGGAGAACGTCGAACTGCCGATGCTCATCGCCGGGAAGAGCGGTCCCCAGGCCACCGCCTGGGCCAGGGAGCTGCTGGAGGCGGTCGGGCTGGGCCACCGGCTGCACCACAAACTGGCCACTCTGTCCGGTGGTGAGCAGCAGCGGGTGGCCATCGCCATCGCCCTGGCCAACCGCCCGCCGCTGCTGCTGGCCGATGAGCCGACCGGCTCGGTCGATACCCGCACCGCCGACCAGATCTTCGCGATCTTCCGGCAGATTCGCGACACCTACGGCACGACGGTCATCATCGTCACCCACGATATCGGGGTGATGGCCAAAGTCGACCGGGTGGTGGCGATCCGCGACGGAAAGACCAGTTCGGAGCTGATCCGGCGGCTGGACATCAATCTGGAGGACTACGACGGCCGGACCATCGCCGTCGGCGAAACCCACGATGAGTTCGTGGTGCTGGACTCGGCCGGACGCCTGCAGATCCCCAAGGAGTTCCGCGATAAACTCGGCATCAAAGGCAAGGTCGTGCTGGAGCTGGTGGATAACCAGATCATCATCAAACCGGTCACCGAGAGCACGCAGCGATGAGTGGGCAGCCAGTCGTCCGCGCGGTCAACGTCACCCGTGTCTATCCGATGGGCAGCGAGGAGGTCCACGCTCTGCGCGGGGTCTCGCTTGAGGTCGAGCAGGGGGTGCTGATCGGCCTGATGGGACGCTCGGGCTCGGGCAAGACCACCTTTCTCAATATCATCGGCGGGCTCGACCGCCCGACCTCGGGCGAGGTCTACCTCGACGGCCAGAGTCTGAACGCCCTGAGCGACCGGGAGCTGACCGAACTGCGCCGGCACAAGATCGGGTTTGTCTTCCAATCGTTCGCCCTCCTGCCGGTTCTCTCGGCCTTTGAGAACGTGGAGCTGCCGATGCATATCGCCGGGGTGCCCCGGAAGGAGCGTCAGCGGCGGGCGGCTGAGCTGCTCGAGCTGGTCGGCCTGGCCAAACGGATGCACCACCGTCCCTACGAACTCTCCGGTGGTGAGCAGCAGCGGGTGGCCATCGCCCGGGCCCTGGCCAACCGGCCCTCGCTCATCCTGGCCGACGAGCCGACCGGCGAACTGGACAGCGTGACCGGTCTGCAGATCATGCGGCTCTTCCGGCGGATCGTCGCCCAGGAGAAGGTGACGGTGATCATCGCCACCCACGACCTGCTCATCTACGAGATCGCCGACCGCACCTACCAGATGGTGGATGGCACGCTGCGGCTGGCCGAGCGGCCCCTGGAACTGGGCGACGTGCGGACCTGAGGTGAGACCATGCGGGTGATCATCCTGGGCTGCGGACGCGTCGGCGCCAAACTGGCCGAACTCCTCGACGCCGAGGGGCACGAGGTCGTCGTCATCGACCGCGACCCGGAGGCCTTCCGCCGGCTCCCGCCGAACTTCAAGGGCACGGTGGTGGTCGGCGTGGGGATCGATGAGGATGTCCTGCGCCGGGCCGGGATCGAACAGGCCGACGCCTTCATCGCCCTGACCGCCGGCGATAACACCAATGTGATGGCCTCGCAGATCGCTCAGCATGTGTTCAAGGTCCCCACGGTGATCAGCCAGATCAAGGACCCGATCCGCGAGGAGACCTTCCATATGCTGGGCATCGACACGGTCAGCCCGACGATCCTCGGCGCCGACAAGATCCGCGAGGTGATGGCGATCTGACGCGCGCCCGGCCGCCAGAGAGCAAACGCCCGCACCCATCACTCCCGGGCCGAAGGCCGCGGGGGCAGGTGGCGGTGCGGGCCGACGGAGCACCGTGAGCGGACAGTCAGGCCCTGGGCTCGGCCGCCAGATGAGGCTGGAGACTCCGCAGCAGCTGGGCCTTGGGCATATAGCCGACCAGTCGCTCGACCGGCTTCCCGCCCTTGAACAGGATCAGGGTCGGGATGCTCATAATGCCGTACTGCTGCGCGATCCGCGGGTTTTCGTCGACATCGACTTTCACGACCTTGAGTTTCCCGGCCTGCTCCCGCGCGATCTCCTCGATGATCGGCGCCAGCATGCGGCAGGGACCGCACCAGGTCGCCCAGAAGTCGACCAGGACCGGGACCTCGGCCTTCAGCACCTCCTGCTCGAAGGTCGTGTCGGTGACGGCGATGGTGTTGGCCATTCTCACACCCCAGTGGTGTAAAATCGGGCCGGTCGCAGTGCGAGCAGCCTTTCGGCATCATTATACCGACCCGGCCCGACGCCTGTCGAACCGCCCATGATCGTCGTGGGGCTCATGTCCGGGACCTCGGCCGACGGGGTCGACGCCGCCGTGGTGGAGTTCGCCGAACGGGGCGGGCGCTGCCGGCTCACCCTTCGCGCCTTCGTCCACCAGGACTATCCGGCGGACCTGCGCGCCGCCGTCTTTCGGGCGTGCTCACCAACCACCGGCACGGTCGACCACCTCTGCCGGCTCAATGTGCTCCTGGGGGAGGCCTTCGCCCAGGCCGCGCTGGCGGCCATCCGGGCCGCCGGCCTGGAGCCCGAGGCCATTGACCTCGTCGCCTCTCACGGCCAGACCGTCTTCCACCAGGCCGGACCGACCGACTGGCCGCGCGCAACGCTCCAGATCGGCGAGCCGGCGGTCATCGCCGAGCGCACCGGCCTCACCACCGTCGCCAATTTCCGGCCCCGCGACCTCGCCGCCGGCGGCCTGGGCGCGCCGCTGGTCAGCTACGTGGACTACCTCCTCTTCCGCGACCGCCGGCGGTGCCGGGCGATCCAGAACCTCGGCGGGATCGCCAACGTCACGGTCCTCCCACCGGGGGCCGGACCGGAGGCGGTCTTCGCCTTCGACACTGGCCCGGGCAACATGGTCATCGACGCCGTGGTCGAGCGCCTGACCGGCGGGGCTCTCCGCTGCGACCGGGACGGCCGGCTGGCGGCCCGGGGACGGCCCGACGAACGGATCCTGAGCCGCCTCCTGGCCGACCCGTACTTCCAGCAGCCCCCGCCCAAGACGACCGGGCGGGAGCGGTTCGGGGCTCACTACGCCGCCCGGCTCCTGGAGCTGGCCGCCGGTCTCCCGGTCGAGGACATCGTGGCCACGGCCACCATGCTGACCGTTCGCTCCATCGCCGAGGCCTATCGGCGCTTCCTGCCGCCGGTCGACGAGGTCATCCTGGGCGGCGGGGGCAGCCACAACCCAACGCTGGTGGCCTGGCTGCGGGCGGCCCTGGCTCCGGCCCGGGTCCGGACCCACGCCGAGTTTGGCCTGCCCGATCAGGCCAAGGAGGCGCTGGCCTTCGCGGTCCTGGGCTACCAGGCCCTGCACGGCCGGCCCAACACCCTGCCGGGCTGCACCGGCGCCCGGCGGGCGGTGGTGGCCGGGACGCTCGTCCCGGGACGGAACTACCGCGCCCTCCTGGCCCGGATCGCCCGCCGGCGGCGTGAGCCCCGGACCTGGGTCTTCGTCACCAGCCCTTGGTCAGGCTGACCTTCTCCAGGAGCATCTGGAGTTCGTGGGCCAGTTTCTCGTGGACCACCAGCCACTCCCGCAGCTGGTGAGCCGTGCCGGGGTCACCCAACTGCTCGCACTGGCCGATGTGCGGGCGGACGTGAACGATGATCTCCTGGTTGATGGCCAGATCGTTCTCGACCATCCGCCGCAGATCGAGGATGCCCTCGGGCTCCGGCTTGACGTAGGCGTGCTGTTCCAGCTGCGCCGGGCCGCTGACCGGCACGCCGCCGAGGTAGGTGATGCGCTCGGCGATCTCGTCAGCCATCTCGCGGACCGCCTCGGCGTGCTTGTCGAAGAGCTTGTGCAGGTCGCGGAAGTCCGGCCCGGCGACCACCCAGTGGTGCTTCTTGTACTGGTGGTAGAGGACGTACTCGCTGCCCAGGTGCCGGTTGAGCCAGTCGCAGATCTGGCGCGCTGCCGTCAGGTCGAGGCGCAGCGGGTTCTCGACGACCTCCCCGAGACGCTGGCGGATGATTTCGGTCACGTGGGCCATGCCACCCCTCCGGCGGTGATTCTGGACGGCCGCCGCCGTCCGCCGTCGTCGGGGCAGATTTCGTGCCGTGGGCGACCGTCGGTCAGAGCGCGATCAGGTTGGTCTGGTAGAGCTGCTCGAAGAGGGTCTGCCAGGCCTCCGGACTGCCCTGCAGCCGGATGAAATCGGCCGCCAGTTCGTGGGGCATCCGCGGGGTCAGCAGGAAGACCGCCCGGCGCTGGCGGTAGCGTTCGGTCAGAACCGTCACCAGGTGCTCGACCTCGTGCGGATGGGCCGGACGCACATCGCTCAGGATCAGCAGGTCGCAGAAGCGCATCTGGAAGAACATATCGTGGGAGACGCGCCCGGCGATCTGGTACTCGCGCTGCTCGGGCGTGGGCGGCTCCTGTGTCCCCCCGACCGGCTGGGGCGCGTGGGTGGGCAGTTCGACCTTGAGCATGTAAGCGTTGAGGGCGAAGTCCCGCCAGGGCACGAGATAGTAGGAGATGAACGGTCGGTACTCGGCCAGACGGTCGCTGACGAACTGGGTGATCCGCGCGGCCCGCTGACGGTTGGCGTTGAAGATCACCCAGCCCTGGCCCTCGCGCAGCCGGGCCTCGATGCTGGCAAAGTACTGGCTGAGACGGCCCAGCAGGTCCCGGTCCTGGAGCGAGATGTTCTCAAGCAACATCGGTCACAGGGCCTCCCTCCGGATAGCGGCCTACCGCCTGAAGACATTTTAGCACAGGACCGGGTGGCCTGCGGGCGCGCCCGCTCAGCCGGCGCGCGCTGCGGCCGCCTCCAGCACGGCCAGCGTCTCGGCGGCGCAACGCTCCCACGAGAACTGTCGGGCGCGGGCGCGCCCGCGCGCCCGGAGATCGGCGTGGAGCCCGGCGTCGTCGGCGATCCGGGCCATCGCCTCCGCCCAGGCCGCCGGGTCGTGGGGGTCAAGGAGCAGGCCGGCCGGCCCGACCACCTCGGGCAGCGACGACGTCCGGGCGGCCAGGACCGGCGTCCCCACGGCCATCGCCTCCAGCACCGGAAGACCGAACCCCTCGTAGAGCGAGGGGAAGACCAGGGCGACGGCCGCGTTCAGCAGCGCCGGGAGGTCCTCCGCCGGGACGTAGCCCAGGAAATGCACGCTCTCGCCCAGCCCCAGGCGGCGGGCTGCCGTCTGGAACTGTCCCGCCTGGTAGCCGGGGGCGCCGGCCAGGGCCAGGTGGTGAGGCCGGCCGGTCGCCCGGAAGAGGGCGAAGGCCCGCAGGAGCAGGCCGATGTTTTTGCGCGGATGGAGGCTGCCGATAAAGAGAAAGAACGGTCCGGTCAGACCGTAGCGGGCGATCTCAAGGGAGAGGTGACGCTCGCCTCTCGCGAGGGCCGGCTCGCGGCTGACGTTCAGGCCTCCGGCACGGCAATCCGACAAGGTGCGCTGACGATTGCAGAGCCGACAATCGATCTTCGGCTGTCCGACGTCATGGCGCTTGCCGCCGAGGGCACGATACGCGCAGCGAGTATCGCATCCGGCGCCAACCGCCTGGATGCGGTGACAGTAGCCTTTACGCGATCGGGCACCGATACGGATTTCGACGTCACCGGGCGATACGACAATGCTCCTGTTCGCCTCCGTGGCGCACTGAACCAGGGAGACGCAGGCCTCGCTGTCGCGATCGAAGAACTGAACGCTGCACCGCGTGGCATTGCACTCGCTTTGGCGTCTCCCACCTCTATTCGCCTGACGGACGGGCAGGTCTCGATCGCCGAGACAGTCATTTCCGCAGGTTCAGGCCGGATCGCCCTGTCGGGCACGGTTGGTGAAAGGCTGGATCTCGCAGCCGACATCACCGCCCTTCCCGCCTCGCTCGCCGCGGCGCTTGCACCCGAGATCGCGCCGGAAGGCACGATTTCCGGCACGGTCACGGTGCGTGGTACGACAGCGGCGCCCGTTGCCGATTATCGCCTCGACTGGCAGAATGCGGCGATCGCCCAGACCCGGGGCGCCGGGGTGCCTCCGCTCGGCATCACGGCAAACGGCCGGTTCGAAAACCAGAACCTGACCCTGGACAGCCGTATCAGCGGGGCTGGCATCGGCCTCGCGGCTGGCGGCACCGTCTCGCTCCAGAACGGTCCCGGCCTCGAC